>ULMP01040555.1_pt1 | contig 15482 bp, 15 predicted proteins | sample 1951681 | NCBI WGS metagenome assembly ULMP01 (sample SAMEA4835553, study PRJEB28245) | human gut metagenome | biome: gut microbiome; material: fecal sample | place: Denmark | collected 2008 | reverse complement strand
AACAATCCGCAGGCATCAAAGCCCGGGCTTTTGCCCCCGACATCATAGTACATGTTGGGAAAAGTATGGTATGAACGGTATAGACGAAAGGATAAAAAGTATGGCACAAATATATGATCTGTTAATTATCGGAAGCGGTCCTGCCGGAATGGCAGCAGCCATTTATGCACAGCGGGCGGGATTAAAAGCTGCTGTTTTGGAAAAGACCGGTATCAGCGGCGGACAGGTCCTGACGACCTATGAAGTCGATAATTACCCGGGGCTTCCGGAAATCAGCGGTTTTGACTTGAGCGAAAAATTTAAGGAACATGCCCTGCGTCTGGGTGCGGAGATCCGGACTGCAGAGGTTAAAAATATAATAGATCAGGGCACGACAAAGGTGCTGGAGACAGATCAAGGATGTCTGGAAGCAAGGACAGTTCTGATCGCTACAGGAGCACATCATGCGAAGCTGCATATTCCGGGAGAGGAAGAACTGGCAGGCATGGGGGTTTCCTATTGCGCGACCTGCGACGGTGCCTTTTTCAGAAACCGTACGGCTGTTGTTGTCGGTGGCGGTGATGTGGCTGTGGAAGATGCGATCTTTCTGGCGCGCTTCTGTAAAAAGGTTTATCTGGTGCACAGAAGAGACAGCCTGCGTGCAGCAAAGCTCCTGCAGGAACATATGCTTTCTCTTTCCAATGTGGAAGTGATCTGGAATGCGGAGGTAACGGAAATCGCAGGAGAGGAACAGGTAGAGCAGGTAACTCTCTTCTATAATAAAGAAAACAGAGAAGAAGTACTTCCGACAGACGGTGTTTTCATTGCGGTTGGTACGATCCCGGATACCGCTTTTGTAAAAGGACTGGCAGGACAGGATGAAAAAGGGTATCTGATTGCAGGTGAAGACTGCAGAACATCCGTAAAAGGTATCTACGCGGCAGGCGATGTCAGGACAAAAGCACTGCGTCAGATCCTGACAGCGGCAGCAGACGGCGCCAATGCGGTGACAAGTGTGCAGGAGGATCTGTTAACACTTTAAAACTGCGTAAATACGCCAACTTAATCGTTAAAGGAAATTTTAACCATTTTCTCCAATCGGGTTGACAAGAGAGCTGTATGGTGTTATATTTTATTACAGATTTAACAAATTTGTAACAAATGTAAGAAATAATCAACAATTTTGGAGGAAGTATGTTAAACAAAAACAGAAAAATGTTTGCATTCGCACTTGCGGCTGCAATGACAATAAATACAGTAATTCCGGTATCTGCTTCATCTCTCTCAAGCACATTACCATCTGCCGGAGCTGCAACTACATTAAACGGCAGCGACATTACGGTTGCTTCCAACGGAGATCTGAAGATGACAGCAGGTGCGGTTGTAGCAGATAATCTGGAGAAGGCAACACTGCCACAGGAAGCAGAAGTCGGCGGAGAAACGGTTCTGGATGTCGCAGCGGAAGTTGCGGAAGAAGAGGCAGACATTACCATTTCCGGTGAAGATGCAGTTGCGGAAAGTGCAGAAGCACAATATGCAAATCTTGTTATTGCAAAATGTAACGATTATGTCAATGTCAGACAGGAGCCGAGCGAGGAAGCAGAGATCGTCGGCAAGCTGTATAATAAATCAGTTGGTGATTTCGTATCGGAAGCAGACGGCGGATGGTATCAGATCACATCAGGCAGTGTAACAGGTTATGTTAAAGCAGAGTACTGTGTGACAGGAGAAGCTGCTATTGCACTGGCAAAGGAAGTCGGTAACAGAATCGCAACTGTTACAACAACCACTTTATTTGTAAGAGAAGAGCCAACCGTTGATTCGGCTGTACTTGGTATGGTTGGTCTGGAGGATGATCTTTCCGTATTACAGGAAGATGAACTGGACGGATGGGTAAAGGTTCCGATCGAAGAAGGTGAAGGATATGTATCCACAGAGTTTGTGGAGCTTCATACAGAGTTTGTAAAAGCAGAGTCCAAGGCAGAAGAAGAAGCCAGACTTGCAAAGGAAGAGGCAGAAAGAAAAGCAGCCAATGCAGCGGCCAGCAAGAAGAGCGGTAAGTCCTCTTCAGGAAGCGGATCTTCCGCATCTGTATCAGGCGGCGGTGCAGGCGCGAGCGTAGCAAGCTATGCACTCCAGTTTGTCGGTAACCCATATGTATATGGTGGTTCCAGTCTGACAAACGGAACAGACTGCTCCGGCTTTACCATGAGCGTATATGCAAACTTCGGTATCAGCCTTCCACATTCTTCCGGTGCACAGAGAGGCTGCGGTTATGATGTAGGTGGTCTTGCAAATGCACAGCCCGGTGATCTTGTATGCTACAGTGGTCACGTTGGTCTTTACATCGGCGGCGGACAGATCGTACATGCATCTACAGCAGCAACCGGTATCAAGGTTTCCAATGCGGATTACAGAAGCGTACTTGCAGTCAGAAGAATTTTCTAATCTGAATAAAATAAGAGAAATGATAAGGAGCAGTTACCAGATGGTAGCTGCTCCTTTTAGGTTCCTTTCTCTACTCCGGGAACATCAGCCTGAAAAAGGCTTCTTTAAATGGTTTGCTGTATCCGCGTGCAATCGGAACACGCTGCCCGGATTTCATGAAGATTTCGGACGCGTTGAAATGGTCTACATTAGGAAGGTAGACAAGGTAACTGCGGTGACACTTGAAAAAGTCGTCTTCTTCCAGAAACTGATCTTCCACAACATGAAATGGAGTGATGGTCGTGATGACCTGTCCTGTCCGCAGATAAAAAAGCACTTTTTTATTCTGGGCTTCGGCAAATTCGATGTCATGAAAATACACCCGCTGGTAGCCTTGCGCTGTTTTCAGAACCATATTTTTCTGATGGATGGTGCATGTATGACTGCATTCATCCAGCGTTTCCTTTAGCTTTTCGTAGGAAACAGGCTTTAAAAGATAGCCCTGCGCCTTAGTTTCATAGGATTCCAGGGCAAATTCAGGAGAGGATGTCAAATAGATGATCTGTACGACATTGTCGTGCTGCCTGAGCTCCCTGCCGATATCAATTCCGTTTTGCAGTGGCATAAGAACATCAAGAAATACGATATCCATATGTGTACCTGTGATCTTAGAAAGCAGCGCGTCCCCATTGTCAAAGGGAAACAGCTCTGCTGTGATACCGCTTTCCGCAGCCCATTGTCTGATCAAATTTGCTGTACTCTGTAAAAAATCCTGATTGTCATCACATAATGCTATTCGCAATTTAGACTCCTCCCTGCATCTGTTCTGTTCGTTCGTATTGTACTGTATCTGTACTTCCTTTTCAATATTAAAACTGCATTTCGTGCCAAAAACGCTACATTACACGCGGCAAAGATGTCTAAACTGTTTTACGATTTATAATAAAAGTAACGAGAAATCGTAATAAAAGCAGGGAGGTAATTGCATGAAAACAATAAGAAAGAAATCTGCAGGATGGAAGGGTGCTGCATGGCTGCTTTGTCTGAGCATGCTTATGACAGCTGTAGAACCGCTTGCAGTACAGGCGGAAGAAACGATCGATGTATCAAGTGTGATCGCTTCTGAGACTACGGAGCAGACAGCTTCGGAAGAGGCCGGGCAGGCTGCTTTGGAAGAAACAGAGCAGACGGTTTCAGGGGATGTTGGGGAAGATGTTTTATCTGAGATAGAAAGCGATACAGAAGAGGGGACAACAGCAGGAACAGGTGGAACATCCGAATTGGTGTCTTCCGAGATTCCGGGACAGACGATTCCGGAGTGGACAGCGAAATTGGAAAATAATGTATTGACATTTTCATTAGTCGATGCCTATGCTGGTGTAGCTTCTTCTGTTATGAAACAGCAATGGTTTGCCCAATCATATTTGGATATGAAACGTGTCAATGAGTCTAAATTTTCTGGAACAAAATGTAGTGTATCTATTGATTTTTCTCAGAAACCGGACATGGAAGATGGTTTGCATGTTGCTTTCGCACAGGTATATGCGACCAGATATGCTGACAGTCTTCAGTGGCAGGCTGTTGTATATATTGAGAAAAAGGGATCGGATCTTTCTTTCTACGCTCCATATGCGAAGGAAAATACGGATCTTCTGAATGAATTAAATAAAAAAACAGAGGAACAGATTAAAAACTATACCAATCCGGCAACTATTGCATCTGTACAGGCAGACAGTTATGAAGAGGTTGTACAGACGGCAAAGGATCTTGTGAAGAACCTCAGTACAGCTGAGCAGAAAATTCAGGCAATTCATGATTGGGTTTGTAATAATCTTGCATATGATTATGAACTGCTGAATAATGGCGGAAACGTAGGAGATGAGCTTGATTATGCTTTTAAGAACAAGAGGGCTATTTGCGGAGGGTTTGCGACACTGGGAAATATTATGTTTCGTGCTGCAGGCATTCCAAGTTTATATGTTTCCGGTCTGGGATCTTCTGTAGGTGTATTTGATGAAACACATACAGGGCAGGGACATGCATGGAACGTTGTGTATTATAATGGTACATGGCATTACATGGATCTGACATGGGATTGCAATAATCAATATTGGGGAGAAGGAAGCTCCAAAAACAAATCCGGGCAGAAATGTACTTATGGCAACTATGGAATACCGGCATATCGGATGGGGCTTGGTCATAAGCCAAGTGAAAGAGGTGCTGTATCTTACAGCAATACCGTAAAAGGAATCATTGTAGAAGACACTAAAGAAAAATATGCCTGCGGAGATGACATTTCCAAGGATTATAAGTTATATTTACAGACTACATACAAGTTTAATACTGGCGGAGATTTCTTCGGAAACGGAGGCTATTATACAGATAAGTTCGAACTTGGAAAAGGTCTGGGAGAACTCAGCGGTTATGATATGAATACGCCCGGAAAACAGACAGTTACTGTAGCCTACAAGGGCTTTACCACAACCTTTGATATTGAGGTAGTAGGTGTAGAGGGAATCAGAGTTGAGCCTGCAGAGAATGCAGTTTATGTCAAGGGTGATCATTTTATTCCGGAATATACCTTATATGCACAGATGACAGATGGTACAGAATCGCAGATCGACGTATCCAAATCGGAATGTACTGGTTTTGATATAACCAAGGCCGGTACACAGACTGTGAAAGTAACCTATCAGGGACATGAAACAACATTTGATATCAACGTGCTGGATGTAGCAAAGCTTGTGGTAGAACCAAATACAGATAAATATTATCTGGTTGGAGATACATTTGTACCGGATTTCAAATTGTATCTGGTGATGGCAGATGATACAAAAACAGCTGTTTCGGATATTTCCAAGGCAGTCTGCACCGGCTATGATATGAGCAAGGCAGGCACACAGACAGTGACAGTAAGCTATAAGGGCTTACAGGCAAGCTATGATATCAAAGTGGTAAGCATTACTGGGCTGAAGGTAGTGCCAAAAGTGACAGAGTACAAATATGGCAAGGCGTTAGATAAGAGTGGTAATGCAGTATATTATGTCCTTTCGGATGGAACGGAAGTGGCTTTGACCACAAAAGATCTTGCATCTGTAAAATACAGAGGATACAGCAGATACAAGACAGGTACACAGACAGTAACTGTTACGTATAAAGGATATAAGACAACTTATACAGTAACTGTAACAAAATCGGGCTCTGGTACAACAGGAACAGGTGGGACCACATCAGGCGGTACCACAACAGGAAAACAGGATGATACAAAGAAGCCGGGCAGCGGAACTACCACGAGAGATCCAGCAAAAGATCCGGTAAAAACCCCTGCAGCAGGCACTGTTTTAACAGCTTCCACAGGATCATATAAGGTAACAAAGGCAGATGCAACAGCCGGAGAAGTTGCTTACTATGGACCGAAAAACAAAAAGGTTACCAAAATCACCATTCCACAGACAGTGACGATCGAGGGTATTACTTATAAAGTAACTTCTATTGCAGATAAGGCCTGCCAGAATTGCAAGAAATTGAAAACCGTAACGATCGGAAGCAATATTGCAAAGATCGGCAAATCAGCATTCAGTGGCTGTAAAGCGATCAGGACAGTGACGATCAAGACGACAAAGCTGAAAGCAAAATCAATCGGTGCAAAGGCATTTAAGGGCATTACCAAAAAGGCAACCTTTAAAGTACCAAAGAAGCAGAAGAAAGCGTATAAAAAGATCATCTGCAAGAAGGGTGCTCATAAGAAGGCAAAATTTAAATAAGGTACATAATACATAATAAGGTAAGGGCTCCGGGAAAAATTCCCGGAGCCCTTTTAAAGCATTTGCTGTTTGACATGCGTCAAACAGCTTCCATATTCAGTTGTCGTTATACTACTTTCCAGATTTGCGCTGTTTCAGCCGCTCTTTCTGCTGTGCGATCATTGTTTCCAGCTCTGAGATCTCATCTGCTGTGATCGGCTCATTTAATAAGCCCGCTACCAGATGTGGTACGGAAAGCCCTTCAAAGGAATGGAAATCGCGAATTACCTGGCTGACACCGAAATCCTGCTCGGTGATCAGCGGTCTGTAGCTTCGTGTCAGTACGGTTCCGCTGTATACGATGTCTGCGACTTCGATATACTTGTATTTTAACAGGTTCCGCAGTACTGCCTGTACCGTATTGATCGTCAGATCCGGTTTGAGCGTGGCAATTTCAGATGCGATAAGCGGATGATCCGTGTGCCATAATAATTGCAGGATCTCCAGTTCTCGGTTTGTAATTTTCTGAAAAGGTTGTTTCTTTGGCATGTTTTTTATTCCTCCTAACATGGAATCCAGTCAGTAAGCCATTTCTTGTTGGTTGTATCATATAATCTTCTGTACAGCTTTCCATTGATCGTCTTATAGTACCATTTTGTAATGGGTTTTCTGGCAGTTATGGAAGATGCGGCTTCATCGGTTGTAGCTTCCGTTGCTGTAGCAGGTGCTGCAAAACTTGTGACACTGAGAGATGGCAGAGCCACTGCCAGTGTACTGCAGATGAGTAATGCATAAATTGTTTTTTTCATGGTAAATCCTCCTTTTCATAAATGGGTATGTCCGGTAAAGTTGCCGGATCCTCAAAAGTTCCTATATATGTATTGTCTATATAGAGCTCATACAGGGAATCACCTGCTTGGATGGCATAGCTGCCTTTTGTTGGGATAGAAAAAGCATTTGGCTCATCAGCAGGTAAATCCAAAGAAGTTGGTTCTATAACCACAGCATACGATAAAAAGGTAACAAGAAGCATCATGGCAACAAAGCCATATTGCCCGCGTTTCCTGCGGGATGTCTGTGGGGCATCGATACTTTCCATGACATTGCGATACCGCTGCGTCAATTCTGAATTTGTATAGCCGTCAAAGGAAAGCCCGGAAGAGGAAAGCAGGGGATTATGGATGCTCTGCTTTGCCACCTTGACCAGACATTCCAGATATTCCATCTTTTCCATATCGTCCAGCAGCTCGGTTGCCAGCAGATCTGCGGATTCCTCAATGTATATGCCTATTTTTCTGTGGAACAGGTAAAACAGTGGGTTCCACCAGAAAACAACACGGAGAAGCTCGATCAGCCAGATATAAATCGTATCACCGTGCAGATAGTGGGCTGTTTCATGGGATAAAACATAATACCATTCCTGCTGTGACAGGGCGAGTGTTGGAACAACGATCACCGGATGAAGTAGTCCGGTCACAAAAGGAGAACTGAGCGCCCTGCTTTCTCTGATACGGAATCTGGAGCGTGAAAAATGCCTTTCTTCCAGAATACGATCAAATTGTGAAAGAACAACCGGATCCTGCGCAGCGGGAAAACGGCGGATGATCATATGCAGCCTGCAATAATGATAGAGCAGGTGCACAGCCGACACAATTATACCAATTATCCAGATGCCTATTATAATATGTGCAATGGTAAAGTGAAATCTGCCAAGCATAAAAGACAAGTTGGAAAAAATCGTTTATTGTGGGATATCCTATGGTTACACCTATCGTATGGGTAAAGGAAAATTCATGCGGATACAGAAACCGTACAAGGAGAAGCCCGGTACAGAGTAAAAGTATCCAGATAGAGGCTTTCTTATAGCATTTCAGGAAAAGCCACATCAAAAATCCCATTACACAACAGCAAATTGAAACAGTTATCAGCAAGCGAATATAACCGCCCATGTTTCACCTCTCTCTTTTCCTGTTACGGGAAAATTATAATACGAATGCGCAGAATAATCAATCTAAAATTATTCTGAAAATAAAAAACACAAAAGCTGCAATAACAATGTAAATATAATATTGGTACATATACAGACAGAAGATTGTCTGTATTTTTATAATACAACAGGCACCGGGTTTGGCGCCGGTGCCTGTACATATCTTTACTATTCTGTTTTGTTTTCCTGTAACAATGCCCGCTGTTTTCGGATCACTTCCTCCAGCTCATCAATTTCGGAGGAAGAAACGGGTTCATTCAAAAGGCTGGCTACCAGATGGGATACGGAAAGTCCCCTGAAGGAATGAAAGTCGTTGATCACCTGATCAATACCAAAATCCTGTTCGGTGATAAGAGGCCGGTAGCTGCGTGTCAGAACAGTACCACTGTATACAATCTTTGCCACCTCGATATATTTGTGCTTCAGCAGATTGCGCAGAACGGATTGAACGGTGTTGACAGTCAGATCCGGTTTCATGGCTGCTATTTCCGAGGCAATAAGCGGATGATCTGCATTCCATAAAAGCTGCATGATCTCCAGTTCACGGTTTGTAATTTTCTGAAAGGGTTGTTTTTTAGGCATATTATCTGATCTCCTTTTCGTAAATGGGTATTTCCGGCAGATTGACCGGATCTTCAAAAGTTCCTATCAATACATCATCCATATATAGCTCATAAAGAGAGTCATTGATCTTGATCGCGTAGCTGTTGTCTGTCTGTATGGTAAAGGACGCCGGCTCATCGGCAGGTGTCTCTGTAGAACTTGGTTCCACTATGATACCATAAGAGAGGAAAGTTGCAAGAAGCATGGCGGCTATAAAACCATATTTTGTGATACGATTGCCGAATGTGGCTTCCTGGCGAATACATTTTGTAATACAGGCAAAGCGCTTTTTCAATTCCGAATCCCCGTAGCCGTCAAAGGTAAGGACTGCTGAACGGAGTACAGGGTTATGCCGGCTTTGACGGGCAACCTTTAACAGACATTCCAGATAGTCCAGCTTTTCTGCAGCATTCAGATCTTCTATGGCAAGCAGATCGGCGGACTGCTCGATACAGACAGATATTTTCCGGCGGAATAAATAAAAAAGCGGATTCCACCAAAAAACTACGAGGAGTATCTCGATAAGCAGCTTGTACAAGGTGTCGCCATGTCTGTAATGTGCAGTCTCGTGGGACAATATATAGTACCATTCTTTCTCTGACAGGGACAGTCCCGGAACGACGATGACCGGATGAAAATAACCGGTCACAAAAGGGGACTCCATTTCGGTATCTTCTTTTAAGGAAAAGGTGCATCTTGAAAAGTGTTTTTCTTTCAATATCTGATCAAGCTGCGAGCGGATATTGTCATCGGAGCAGACCGAAAGCCGGGAGACCGATTTTTGCAGAACTATATAATGGCGCAGGAAACGGAAACCGTTCCAAAGGCTTCCGGCGATCCATATACCAAGCAGAAGTGCTGCCACAGGAAATTTAATCCGGCCGATAGAGAGAGTTTGGTTAAAAAATTCATTCAGTGTGGGATATCCCTTTGTGATATAAACGGTGTGCGTAAACGGAAACTCGTAAGGATACAGAAAACGGACAAGGAGCAGACTGCTGCAAAGCAGAAGAACCTCAATGGATGCTTTCTTATTATATAGTAGAAAGAGCCACATCAAAAGTCCGGTGATGCAGCAGCATACGGTGATCGTGATCAGTAATCTGAGAGTGTCCGCCAGTATCATGAGTAAGTCCCCTTTTCTGTTCTGTATCATGATGTCGGGGCAAAAACACCGATTTCGGTGCCTGCGGATTGTTCCGTGCCATGCACTCCCACAATCCCAACATCATATCATAACATATTTATCATTATAGTAAGGAAGAGGTAGAAAAACAATAAAAACAAAAAGATAACAAGAAACGAATTGACAAACGACAAACGGATTAGTACAATGAAATTGCGATTTAATTACTATAAAATTGCAGGATTATGTCGAATACATAATATTGTGGGGAGTAGTAAGGATAATCGGGGAAAGTATATATGGATGCGGATTATGAAAGGGAAAATAATCCGGGCGGGACAAGACAATGCATCTTCAATGGAAGGTGCGTTGTTTTTTATGTTATGGCGACGAGGAAAATGCACCGCTAATCAGAGCGAGATTCGCAGAGCGCATCTCGTCTCTGTAACCCATGAATCAAAGCTGTGAGAACTCCGGCAGATTGCTGCGGTAGACAATTTGCACAAAGATCTGAGAATGCAAGACCAAATTGCAGAAAAAGTACAGGTCGGGTCGAAAAAAGTTATCCACATAAGAAAGAACGATTTTAAGGCAAAAAGTGACTTATAAACGAGGTTATCCACATTATCCACATAAAAAGAGGTTAAAAATAAAGGGATTTTATGGTAACTTTCAGAACATCTGTTTTGTGGGATAATCATAAAAAACAGTTATTTGACGAAAAACGTCGAAAAAGGTATTGACTTTTTGAATGTACAAATATTACAGACAATTTGAATAAATATTGCAAATATATATACAAATGTGCTATAATTATCACATAAATCAAAGACAGAAAGGGTGAGCCGTATGAAATATATTATTATTGGCAAAAACATTGAAGTGACTCCTGGTTTAAAGACAGCAGTGGAGGACAAGATTGGTAAGCTGGAGAAATACTTTACGCCGGAGACAGAAGTACATGTTACTTTGAGTGTAGAGAAGGACAGACAGAAGATCGAAGTAACGATTCCTGTAAAAGGCAACATCATCCGTTCCGAGCAGGTAAGCAACGATATGTATGTATCTATTGATCTTGTGGAAGAGATCATTGAGAGACAGCTGAAGAAGTATAAGAATAAACTGGTGGACAAGCAGCAGGCTGGCAGTTTCTTCAAACAGGAATTCATCGAGAAAGATTATATGGATGAAGAAGATGTCAAGATCATCCGTACAAAGAAGTTCGATATCAAGCCAATGTATCCGGAAGATGCATGTGTACAGATGGAGCTTTTAGGACACAATTTCTTCGTATTCTGCAATGCGGAAACAGACGAAGTAAACGTTGTTTATAAGAGAAAAGGCGGTACATACGGACTGATCGAACCTGAAAATTAAATATAGGATGTCAAAAAACAGGGAGAATTGTGGGAAAAGCGATTCTCCCTCTTGTTTTTGCACTTTTGCTATGTTAAAATAAGTGCAGTGGGCAATGATAAAAAAATAACAATCATTGCCAAGCCCGAAAATAAGGGCGGGAAACAATTATATGGAGGAAAGAAAAATGGCAAAAAAAGTAGTTTTAGCAGGCGCCTGCCGTACAGCAATCGGTACAATGGGTGGATCTCTTAGCACAACTCCAGCTCCGGAACTGGGTGCTATCGTTATTAAAGAGGCTTTAAACAGAGCCGGTGTTAAGCCGGAAGATGTAGATCAGGTTTACATGGGTTGTGTAATTCAGGCCGGACAGGGACAGAACGTAGCTCGTCAGGCAAGTATCAAAGCAGGTCTTCCAAATGAAGTACCGGCTGTTACGATCAACGTTGTTTGTGGTTCAGGTCTGAACTGTGTCAACATGGCAGCACAGATGATCATGGCAGGAGATGCTGATATCGTTGTTGCCGGTGGTATGGAAAACATGTCTATGGCTCCATACGCTATGATGCAGGGACGTTACGGCTACAGAATGGGCAATGCTAAACTTGTTGATACAATGGTAAATGATGCTCTTTGGGATGCATTCAATGACTACCATATGATCAAGACTGCTGATAATATCTGCGAAGAATGGGGACTGACAAGAGAAGAACTTGATGAGTTCGCATTAAAGAGCCAGTTAAAGGCTTGCGCAGCACAGGAAAACGGTGCTTTCGATAAGGAAATCGTTCCTGTAATGGTTAAGAAGAAAAAAGAAACGATCGAATTCAAGAAGGATGAAGGTCCAAGAGCCGGTTCTACAATCGAAGGTCTCGCAAAACTTCGTACGATCAATCCGGGCGGATTCGTTACAGCCGGTAATGCATCCGGTATCAATGATGGTGCAGCAGCAATCGTTGTTATGAGCGAAGAAAAAGCAAAAGAGCTTGGTGTTAAGCCAATGGCTACATTTGTAGCTGGTGCACTTGCAGGCTGCAGACCGGAAGTTATGGGTATCGGTCCTGTTCCGGCAACAAAGAAGGTTATGGCAAAAACTGGCATGAAGATCGAAGACTTCGATATCATCGAAGCAAACGAAGCTTTCGCAGCACAGTCTGTTGCAGTAGGTAAAGAGCTTGGTATTGATGTAGATAAGCAGCTGAATCCAAACGGTGGTGCAATCGCACTTGGTCATCCGGTTGGAGCTTCAGGTGCCCGTATCCTTGTTACTCTGCTTCATGAAATGGAAGCAAAGGATGCTAAGAAGGGTCTTGCTACATTATGTATCGGTGGCGGTATGGGATGCGCAACAATCGTTGAGCGTGAGTAATCTGCCTGCCTGAATAGTCAATAAGGAGAACAACAATGGATTATATTTTATATGAAGTAAACGGTGCAGTCGGCACTATTACGATCAACCGTGAAAAAGCATTAAACGCTTTAAATTCACAGGTTCTTGATGAACTGAATGCTACTCTTGACGCTGTAGATCTGAATACAGTAAGATGTCTGATCCTGACAGGTGCAGGCCAGAAATCATTTGTTGCAGGCGCAGATATCGGAGAAATGAGCACACTGACAAAGGCAGAAGGCGAAGCATTCGGTAAGAAGGGTAATGATGTATTCCGCAAGCTGGAAACATTCCCAATCCCTGTTATTGCTGCTGTAAACGGCTTTGCACTTGGCGGTGGCTGTGAGATTTCCATGAGTTGTGATATCAGAATCTGTTCTGATAACGCTGTATTCGGTCAGCCGGAAGTTGGTCTTGGTATCACACCTGGCTTTGGCGGAACACAGAGACTGGCAAGACTTGTCAGCCCTGGTATGGCAAAACAGCTTATCTACACAGCAAGAAATATCAAAGCAGACGAAGCATACAGAATCGGTCTTGTAAATGCCGTATATACACAGGAAGAGCTTCTTCCGGCTGCGCAGAAAATGGCAGCAGGCATTGCAAAGAATGCACCGATCGCAGTTCGTAACTGCAAGAAGGCAATTAACGACGGCCTTCAGGTAGATATGGATCAGGCAGTTGTGATCGAAGAAAAATTATTCGGTGACTGCTTCGAGACAGAAGATCAGAAGTATGGTATGGCTTTCTTCCTTGACAAGAACAAAGAAAAAGTAAAAGAGCCATTCAAAAACTGCTAATATATTCAGGTAATATACACACCGGGCTGGCAGAAAATCTGCCAGCCATGTGTGGGTAAAGATAAACAAATATTTAAAGGAGGCACAACAATGAAAGTTGGCATTATTGGTGCAGGAACCATGGGTCAGGGTATTGCAAAAGCATTTGCCCAGGTTGACGGTTATGAAGTAGCTCTCTGCGATATCAAGCAGGAGTGGGCTGAAGGCGGTAAGGATAAGATCGCTAAAGGCTATGCAAGACTTGTAGAAAAAGGAAAAATGACACAGGATAAGGTAGATGCTATCTTAAACAGCATCACACCTGGTTTAAAGGAAAACCTGTGTGCAGACTGCGATCTGATCGTAGAAGCTGCATTTGAAAATATGGAAGTTAAGAAGACAACATTTGCTGAGCTTGACAAGATTGCTAAGCCGGAATGCATTTTTGCTTCCAACACATCTTCTCTTTCTATCACAGAGATCGGAAATGGCTTAACACGTCCTATGATCGGTATGCATTTCTTCAATCCTGCTGACAGAATGAAGCTTGTAGAAGTGATCGCAGGTGTAAATACACCGGTTGAAACAGTAGATGCTATCAAGAAGATTTCTGAAGAGATCGGCAAGACTCCTGTACAGGTAAATGAAGCTGCCGGTTTCGTAGTAAACCGTATCCTGATCCCAATGATCAACGAAGCTGCTTTCATCAAAATGGAAGGTGTTTCAGATATCGCCGGTATCGATGCTGCTATGAAGCTTGGTGCGAATCATCCAATGGGACCTCTCGAACTCGGTGATTTCGTAGGTCTGGATATCTGCCTTGCTATCATGGATGTTCTCTACAATGAGACAGGCGACAGCAAGTATCGTGCATGCCCACTGATCCGCAAGATGGTACGTGGCGGCAATCTTGGTGTTAAGAGCGGAAAAGGTTTCTATGTATACAACGCAGATCGTACAAAGACACCTGTAGACGCACAGTAAGCTTTGCGCTGAACTATAAATATGGAGGAATTAAAAAATGGATTTCACTTTAAGTAAGAAACATGAAATGGCAAGACAGTTATTTAAAGATTTTGCCGAAAATGAAGTTAAGCCACTTGCTCAGGAAATCGATGAAGAACACAGATTTCCAAGAGAAACAGTAGAAAAAATGGCTAAAGCAGGCTTTATGGGTATTCCTGTTCCGAAGGAATTAGGCGGACAGGGATGTGATCCTTTAACATATGCTATGTGTGTTGAAGAGCTTTCAAAAGTTTGCGGTACAACAGGTGTTATCGTATCTGCTCATACATCTCTTTGCGTAGATCCGATCCAGACATTTGGTACAGACGCTCAGAAAGCAAAATATTTACCGGATCTTTGCTCAGGCAAAAAGCTTGGTGCTTTCGGTTTAACAGAGCCGGGTGCTGGTACAGATGCACAGGGTCAGCAGACAAAGGCTGTATTTGATGAAGCAACAAATGAATGGGTATTAAACGGTTCTAAGTGCTTCATTACAAACGGTAAAGAAGCTGATGTTTATGTAATCATCGCTGTAACAGGTAAGATCGAGAAACGTGGTCGTGTTCAGAAAGAGATTTCTGCATTCCTCGTAGAAAAAGGAACACCAGGATTTACATTCGGTACAAAAGAAAACAAGATGGGTATCTGTGCTTCTTCCACATACGAGCTGATCTTTACAGACTGCCGTATCCCGGCAGATGCTATCTTAGGCGCTAAGGGCAAAGGCTTTGGTATCGCAATGCATACACTGGATGGTGGACGTATCGGTATCGCTGCTCAGGCTCTTGGTCTTGCAGAAGGTGCTCTTGAGACAACAATCAACTATGTAAAGGAAAGAAAGCAGTTCGGTCGTTCCATTGCACAGTTCCAGAATACACAGTTCCAGTTAGCAGATATGGCTACTAAGGTAGAAGCTGCTAAGTTATTAGTATATAAGGCTGCTATGAAGAAAGCGCAGTATCAGCAGGATCACAAGACTTCTTATTCTGTAGAAGCTGCTATGGCTAAGTTATGTGCAGCAGAAGTTGCTATGGAAGTAACAACAAAATGTGTTCAGTTACATGGTGGTTACGGTTACATCAAAGAG
>ULMP01037590.1_pt1 | contig 15615 bp, 11 predicted proteins | sample 1951681 | NCBI WGS metagenome assembly ULMP01 (sample SAMEA4835553, study PRJEB28245) | human gut metagenome | biome: gut microbiome; material: fecal sample | place: Denmark | collected 2008 | reverse complement strand
AGTTATAGTTGTTGGACCAGAACTTAAAATATATCAATGTGGTGTTCCAAAAGAAATGGCAGTTGAGTTATTTAAACCATTTGTTATGAAAGAACTAGTTGGACGTGGTATAGCTCATAATATTAAAAATGCAAAAAGAATGGTTGAAAGATTAAAACCAGAAGTATGGGATATATTAGAAGATGTTATAAAAGATCATCCAGTATTATTAAACCGTGCTCCAACACTACATAGATTAGGAATTCAAGCATTTGAACCAGTTTTAGTAGAAGGTAGAGCAATAAAATTACACCCATTAGTTTGTACAGCTTTTAATGCTGACTTTGACGGAGACCAAATGGCTATACATTTACCATTATCACCAGAGGCACAATCAGAAGCAAGATATTTAATGCTTTCTGTTAACAACCTTTTAAAACCTCAAGATGGTAAGCCAGTTACAGTACCTACACAAGATATGATTTTAGGTGCTTACTACTTAACAATGATAATTGAAGGTGAAAAAGGAGAAGGTAACTACTATTCTTCAAAAGAAGAAGCGGTTATTGCATATGAAAACAAAGAACTAGGAATGCATGCTAAAATACATGTAAGAATGTATAGAGAAATAGATGGAGAAATGAGAAGTAAAACAGTTGAAACAACTGTTGGAAGACTTATTTACAATGAGGGAATTCCTCAAGACCTAGGTTTTGTAGATAGAGAAAACCCAGAAACAGCATTTGAACCAGAATTAAACTTTACAGTATCTAAGAAAAACTTAGGTAAAATAATTGAAAAATGTATTAATAAACATGGATTAAGTGAAGCAGCAGTTTTACTAGACTATATCAAAGCAACAGGATTTAAATATTCTACAACAGGAGCTATTACAGTTTCAGTTGATGATGTTAAAGTCCCACCTGCTAAGAAAGATATATTAGCAGCAGCTAATGAAGAAGTAAATAATGTATTAAAACAATATAAACGTGGTTTAATTACAGAAGAAGAAAGATATCAATCTGTAATTAATATATGGGAAAAAGCTACAGACAAAGTTACAGGTGCAATGAAAGATAACTTTGATGACTTAAACCCAGTTTATATGATGTCACAATCTGGAGCCAGAGGTAACATAAACCAATTAAGACAAATTGCAGGTATGCGTGGTCTTATGGCAAGTACAACAGGTAAAACAGTAGAAATTCCTATTACGTCATCATTTAGAGAAGGTCTAGATGCACTAGAGTACTTTATTTCTGCACATGGTGCCAGAAAAGGTTTAGCAGATACAGCATTAAGAACAGCAGACTCTGGATATTTAACAAGAAGATTAGTAGATGTTTCTCAAGATATCATTGTTAGAGAAGAAGATTGTGGAACAAAAGAAGGAATAGAAATATTTGATATAAAAGATGGAAACCAAATAATAGAAGGTTTACATGAAAGATTAGTAGGTAGATATCCATTAAAAGATATTAAAGACCCTACAACAAAAGAAATTATAGTAGACAAAGACACAATGATTACAGATGCTATAGCAGAAAAGATTGTTGCAGCAGGATTAGATAAAGTTCAAGTACGTTCTGTAATAGGATGTAGAACAAAACATGGTGTATGTAGCAAATGCTATGGTATGGGATTAGCAACAAGACAAGAAGTAAATATAGGAGAAGCAGTTGGTATAATTGCAGCCCAATCAATTGGGGAACCTGGTACACAGCTTACAATGAGAACTATCCACTCTGGTGGTGTTGCAGGTGTTGCAGATATTACACAAGGTCTTCCAAGGGTTGAGGAGCTATTTGAAGCTAGAAAACCAAAGGGATTAGCTATAATTTCTGAAATAGATGGTAAAATTTCTGTATCAGACGACAAAAAGAAGAAAGAAGTTACAGTACAATCTAAGGATGATGCAAAGACATATACAATACCATTTGGAGCTAAGTTAAAAGTAAAAGATGGAGACAAAATTTCAGCAGGTCAACCAATTACAGAAGGTTCTATAAATCCAAACGAAATATTAGCAATAAATGGAACAGAAGGAGTATATGAATACTTAGTACAAGAAGTTCAAAAAGTATATAGAAACCAAGGTGTTGACATTAATGATAAGCATATTGAAGTTATCGCAAGACAAATGCTTAAGAAAGTAAGAGTAGAAGATAATGGAGATACATCTATGTTTGCAGGTTCTTTAGTAGATGTACACGACTTTGAAGATGAAAATGAAAGAGTTGTAGCAGCAGGTGGAAGACCAGCAACATGCAAGAGAGTACTACTAGGTATTACAAAAGCATCACTTGCTACAGAAAGCTTCTTATCAGCAGCATCATTCCAAGAAACAACTAGAGTTCTTACAGAAGCAGCTGTAAAAGGCAAGACAGATGAATTAATAGGATTAAAAGAAAACGTTATTATAGGAAAACTAATTCCAGCAGGAACAGGAATGAAACAATATAGAAATGTACATATAAGTACAGAACAGACTGAAGAAGCAGAATAGAAAATTGAAACAAGGTCTTACAATTTGAATTAAATTGTAAGACCTTGTTTTACTATAAAATATAACGTTTATCAATTTTAATATAACTAATAAGTAACAAATGTTATAAAATTATTGTAAATTTAAATATAAAAGAAAAAACAAAATATACTGATTTTAAATAGAAATTAGTATATTTTGCCTTTTCGCATATGTTTCAAGCATTGAAAAAAATTGAGATTTATGTTATACTATTAAGGAAATTATAAAAAGGAGAATAATATGTCCAGTAGCAATAAAAAAATATTTGATAGGTTAGTCTCAAGGACAAAAATATATTTAGTAATAATATTAATTTTATTAATATTATTATGTATAGGTGATATAAGATTTATTATACCATCAGTTATTACTTATACATTAATCATAGCGTACACTATATGGAGTGACAGAAAAAGAAAATCAGAGTTATCAAATCATATAAAAGATTTAACTTTAAGTAGTGATAAAGCAGCAAAAACTACTTTAATAAATTCGCCTTTTCCACTAATTATTGCAGAAACAAATGGAAATGTAATATGGAGAAGTAGCACATTTGTTAATGAATTTATAAATGTCGATATAAATACTAAATTATCCGATTTATTAAGAGAAATAAAACTAGAAATAGAAAATAATGATGAAGATTCAAAACACCTTATAAATAAAAAAATAGAAATTGGAAATAAAACTTATAAAGTATATGGTAAATATACAAATTCTAAAAATGAATATATGGTAACTTTATATTTTATAGACAATACAGAATTAGTAAGATTAAGAAAAAAGTGTGAAGACTCTAACATTTATATTGGAATTTTAATGATAGACAATTATGAAGAAATAATTCAAAGAATAGATAATCAAGATAAACCACAAATTATTGCAGAAATTGAAAAACGTATATATAAATGGGTAAGTAATTTTAATGGATTAGCAATAAAATCAGATAGAGATACTTTTGTCTGTATTTTAGAGAAAAAATATGTAAAACTTATGAAAGATTGCAAGTTTAACATATTAGATGAAATAAAAGAATTAGATAATAATAATGCCTTTCAATTTACACTAAGCATAGCATTTTCAAATGAAGGATATAGCAATTATGAGAAATATAAGTCAGCACAAGCTACATTAGATATAGCTTTAGGACGTGGTGGAGATCAAGCAGTACTTAGAGAAGACGAAAAATATACTTTCTTTGGAGGTAGAACACAAGAATTAGAAAAACGTACAAAAGTAAAAGCAAGAATTGTATCACATGCTTTAAGAGAACTTATTTTAGAGTCTAAAGATGTAATGATAATGGGGCATACAAATGGAGATATAGACTCAATTGGTTCAAGTATGGGTATATATAGGCTTGCAGCAGATCTAGGAAAACCAGCATATATAGTAAATACATCATATGGATTAAGTTTGGCAAATTTTATAGAAACCTTAGGAGAAGACGAAAACTATAAAAATGTAATTATAAATAAAAATGAGTCAATAGCCAAAATTTCCCCAGAGACATTACTAGTAATAGTAGACACAGACAAAAGAACATATGTTGATGTACCAGAATTATTAAAAGAAACAAGTAAAATTGTAATCATAGACCATCATAGAAGAAGTACAGACTTTATAGATGATGCAATGTTAACATTCCACGAAGTTTATGCATCATCTGCTGCAGAGCTAGTAACAGAAATTATAGAATATTCAGAAGTTGATGTTAAACTTACAGAGCTTGAGGCAGAAGCATTATATGCAGGAATAATGATGGATACTAAAAACTTTACATTTAAAACAGGAGTTAGAACATTTGAAGCAGCAGCTTATTTAAGAAAATGTGGAGTTGACATTATAACAGTAAAAAAATGGTTTCAAAGTGACTTAGAAACATATAATAAAATATCAAAAATAGTTGCTAAAGCAGAAATAACAAATGATACAATTGCAATAGCTATTTGCGAAGAGCAAGACAAAAATGTAAATATTATTTGTGCAAAAGCAGCAGATGAACTTTTAACAATAAGTAATGTTACAGCATCATTTGTTATAGGAAATAGTGGAGACAAAATTTATATAAGTGGTAGGTCAATTGGAGATATAAATGTTCAATTAATACTAGAGAAACTTGGAGGCGGAGGGCATATAACGTTAGCAGGAGCCCAAGTAGAAGGTATGACTATAGAAGAAGTAAAGCAAGAACTTATAAATAGAATTAATGAGTATTTTAGTGAGATTTTAAGTTAAATATTATAAAAAACAAATTTATAATATAAATATTGTAATTGTTATATGTATATATTTTTGCAATTTTTATAATATTAGATATTCAAATTATTAAATTATTAAATGATTATATGCTTATATATTTATATATTAAAATGTTTAAAGTATTATATTTTGACAATGAAATTATATATAATTCACTTGTGACGGACAGACTCCTTTGCAAATACAAATTGTATTTTTCGTCGAAAAGCGCCCTCAATACACAGATTGAGATTCCCTTTTCTCCTGCAAAAACAATTTTTAATTTTCAATCCGCTAGTCAACGTCACATGCGTTTATTATATATAATTTCATTGTCAAACATAGATAATATATTGATTTATTTAATAAATTATTATAATTAAGGAGGCACAAAATGAAAGTTATATTACTAGAAAATATAAAAGGCGTTGGTAAAAAAGATGAGATAATTAATGCAAGTGATGGATATGCAAGAAATTTTTTATTTCCAAAAAAATTAGCTTTAGAAGCAAATAATGAAAATTTAGCAAAATTAAAAGCAAAACAAGCTTCTAATGATTATAGAAAAGATGTAGAAAAACAAGAAGCTATGAAAATGGCAGAAAAATTAAAGGGAATACTTTTAAAAGTAAAAGTAAAAGCCGGAGAAAATGGAAAAATATTTGGTGGAGTTACCGCAAAAGAAATTTCAGATGAATTAAAAAAGCAATATAATTTTGACATAGATAAGAAAAAAATAGAAATAAAAGATACAATAAAAACATTAGGAACTATTACAATAAATATAAAATTATATGAAGGAATTATAGGAAACTTAAAAGTAGATGTAATTAGTGCTTAATATTAGAATCTAATATGAGAGGAAGAATTGCAATGGAGCTAGGAAAAATACCACCAAATGATGTAGAATCAGAGCAAGCTGTAATTGGTAGTATGCTTACAGATAAAGAAGCTGTTTCAGCTGCTATTGAAGTTTTAAAACCAGAAGATTTTTATAGAGAAGATAATCGTACAATATTTGAAGCTATATTAAATTTATATGGAAGAAGTGAACCAATAGATATTATTACTTTAAAGTCAGAACTATCTTCAATGGGCAAGTTTGAAGCAGTTGGTGGACTTGAATATATAGCAGAATTACCAGATAAAGTTCCAACCACAGCAAATGTAGAACAATATATAAAAATAGTAGAAGAAAAATCTGTACTTAGGAATTTAATAAAAACAGCAAATGAGATAATAACTTTAGGTTATGACCAAACACAAGAGGTAGACGGAATTATAGATGGTGCAGAAAAGAAAATTTTTGAAGTAATGCAAAAAAAGAACCAAAAAGGTTATACACCAATTAAAGATATATTAGTAGAAACTTTTACAGAATTGGAGCAATTATATAATCAAAAACAACGTATTACAGGTATACCAACAGGTTTTTCAGATTTAGACTTTAGAACATCAGGACTTCATAATTCAGATTTAATTTTAGTTGCAGCAAGACCAGCAATGGGAAAGTCTGCATTTGCATTAAATATTGCAACAAATGCGGCAGTACGTGCAAAAGTTCCGGTAGCTATATTTAGTTTAGAGATGTCTAAAGAGCAAATGACAAGTAGAATTTTATGTAGTGAAGCAATGGTAGATAGTAATAAAGTAAGAACTGGAAAAATTGATGATGAGGAATGGAGCAAGCTTGCAGCAGCTTCTGGAGAACTTTCAGAGGCAAACATTTATATAGATGACACACCGGGTATTTCTATAATGGAAATAAGAGCAAAATGTAGAAAAATGAAAATAGAAAAAAATATAGGTTTAGTTGTTATAGATTATTTGCAATTAGTACAAGGTAGTGGTAAAAGAGGTGGCAGCCGTGAGCAAGAAATTGCAGAAATCAGTAGGTCTTTAAAAATTTTAGCAAAAGAGATAAATGTACCTGTTATAGCACTTTCACAATTATCAAGAGCTCCAGAACAAAGACCAGACCATAGACCTATGCTTTCAGACCTTCGTGAATCTGGTTCTATAGAGCAAGATGCAGATATAGTTATGTTTTTATATAGAGATGATTATTATAATGAAGATAGTGAGAAAAAAAATATAGCAGAAGTAATTCTTGCAAAGCACAGAGCAGGTTCTACAGGAACAGTAGAATTATTATGGCTTGGAAACTATACTAAATTTGCAAATATAGATAAATATAGAGAGGGATGAGGCATAAATTGTAATTGCCTCGCTTTTGATTTTAAGTTATTAACAAATATTGAAAAATTGTGGAAAACAATATAGAAAAATTAGAATAAACAAGGTTATATAATTTAATATTTAAGAAGGAAAGAAAATTGGAAGAGATAGTTTTAAATACAATAGAAAAATATAATTTAATAAATAATGGAGATAAAATCGTTGTTGCAGTATCTGGTGGGCCAGATTCAATGTGTCTTTTAAATGTGCTTAAAAATATAAGAGAGAAATTTAATTTAGAATTATTTGTAGCACATATAAATCATATGATTAGGGAAGAAGCGGATTCAGAAACAGAGTATGTAAAGCAATATTGTGAAAAAAACAATATTAAATGTTTTGTAAAGATGGCAAATGTGCTAGAAATGGCTAAACAACAAAAACGAGGCACAGAAGAAATGGGAAGAATAGTAAGATATGATTTTTTTAATTATGTTGCAAATAAAGTATCTGCAGACAAAATCGCAATAGCACATACCGAAAATGATAATGCAGAAACAGTATTAATGAATTTAATGAGAGGCGCAAGTTTAGAAGGATTAAAGGGAATAGAACCTATAAGAGGAAAATTTATAAGACCTTTAATAGAGTGCTCAAGAGATGAAATAGAGGCATATTGTGAAGAAAATAAACTAGATCCAAAGTTTGATAAAACTAATAATGACAATATATATACAAGAAATAAAATAAGAAATTTACTAATTCCGTACATAAAAAAAGAATTCAACCCAAACATTGTAGATTCATTAAATAGATTAGCTGTTTTAGCAAGGCAAGATGCAAAATATTTTAGTGAAATTGTAAAAAACGAATATAAAAATTTAGTTATATTTGAAAATGTTAATAAAGAAAGACATAACATAATAGATAAAAATACTAATATAGGAACAAACCAAGAAGAAAATGAAAGTCAGAAAAATGGAGATATAACAGAACTAAATGATATAAATAAAACAAATATAAAGAAAACAGTAGAACAACAAATAATATTAGACTTAAAAAAGTTTAATAAATTGGAATATGTAATAAAATCTAGGGTTTTATTATATACTATAAATAAGCTTTTAGGTACTACAAAAGGTATAGAAAAGATAAATGTGGAAGACATGATTAAATTATGTGAAAAAAATATTGGAAATAAATATCTAATTCCTAATAAAAATGTAAAAATTTTTATAAAAAAAGGGAAAGTTTTTTTTATTAAGCTATAACAACCTTCCGTAGGAAAATATTGATTTGTATAGGGTTTCAGAATAAAAAAGTACAAAAAATACTTGAAAAGAAAAACAATCTATGATATATTGCATTGTGTTATATTTATGAGTTAAATAGGAGGAGTTTAGTTTTGAAAAATGGAATAAAGACATTAGCAATGTGGCTAATAATTGGAATTATACTAATTGTGTTAATTTCTTCAATTTTAAGTAATACAGATAACAAGCTAGCATATTCTGAATTAATAAGTAAAATAGAGTCAGGAGAGGTAAAAGAAGTAGAATTATCATATGATGGTACTACAGCAATTGTAGAATTAACAAATGATAACGTTCCAAAAGAGGTAAATATACCAAGTGTAGATAATTTAATGACATCATTAGACGAGAGTATGAAAGCAGGAACGATAACTGTTACAGAAGAAGATCAATCTATATTTATGATAATTTTACAACTATTAACACCATTTGGAATATTAATAATATTCTTTATATTCTGGTTCTTATTAATGGGTGGAATTAATCAAGGTGGAGCTGGCGGAAGTAAGACAATGTCTTTTGGCAAAAGCAAAGCTAGAATGATAAATCCAGGAGAAAAAGGAAGAGTTACATTTAATGATGTAGCAGGTGTAGATGAAGAAAAAGAAGAGCTAGAAGAAATAGTAGAATTTTTAAAGAAGCCCAAAGAAATTTACAGATATGGGTGCAAGGATACCAAAAGGAGTATTACTAGTTGGTCAACCAGGTACAGGTAAAACTCTTTTAGCAAAAGCAGTTGCAGGCGAAGCAGGAGTTCCATTCTTTTTTATAAGTGGTTCCGATTTCGTAGAAATGTTTGTAGGTGTTGGTGCATCACGTGTTAGAGACTTATTTGATGAAGCTAAGAAAAAAGCACCATGTATTATATTTATAGATGAAATTGATGCTGTAGGACGTCAAAGAGGTGCAGGCTTAGGTGGAGGACATGATGAAAGAGAACAAACATTAAATCAATTATTAGTTGAAATGGATGGATTCTCAGCAAATGAAGGTGTTATAGTTTTAGCAGCAACAAATAGACCAGATGTTTTAGATAAAGCTTTACTTAGACCAGGTAGATTTGATAGACAAATAGTAGTATCAAACCCAGATGTAAAGGCAAGGGAACAAATATTAGAAGTTCATAGTAGAAAGAAAAAATTAGCTTCAGATGTAGACTTAAAAACAATAGCAAAAAATACTTCTGGATTTTCAGGAGCAGACTTAGAAAATGTATTAAATGAAGCAGCATTATTAGCAGCTAGAAGGAACTTAAACCAAATTACAATGGCAGAAGTAGAAGATGCAATGGTTAAGGTAACAATGGGACCAGAAAAGAGAACAAGAGTTAGAAGTGATAAAGAGCAAAAATTGGTAGCATACCATGAAGCAGGTCATGCAGTAGTAAGTAGATTTTTAGCAACACAAGATCCTGTACATGAAATATCTATTATTCCAAGAGGAATGGCTGGAGGATATACTATGTATAGACCTACAGAAGATAAAAACTTTATGTCTAGAACAGAAATGTTAGAAACAATAATATCTTTACTTGGAGGAAGAGCATCAGAACAATTAATACTAGATGATATATCTACAGGTGCAAGTAATGATATAGAAAGAGCAACAAAAATTGCAAGAGATATGGTAACAAAATATGGTATGAGCGCAAGAATAGGAACAATTACTTTAGGAGGAAACCAAGAAGAAGTATTCCTAGGAAGAGATATAGCACATGCTAAAGAATATTCTGAAGAAACAGCAGCAGTAATAGATGAGGAAATTAAAAATATAATAGATGCTTGTTACAAAAAAGCAACAGAATTATTAAGTGCAAACGAAGACAAATTACACAAAGTAGCAGGTGTATTATTAGAAAAAGAAAAAATAGCCGGAGACGAATTTGACGCAATATTCCAACAAGCTGAAAATTAGAAATAAATCATTTTTTTAGATTTTTAAAATTATATATAAATTGATTTTTAAAAGTTTGGAAAATTAGAAATAAATCATTTTTTAGATTTAAAAAATTGTAGATAAATCACTTTTTCAAGATTTAGAAAATTAGAAGAAACTAATTTTTAGAGCTTTGTAAAAAAGGATGTAAACAATTTTATAATTCAACAAAAGCACTTGTATTAACAGGTGCTTTTTTGATATAATGTAGCAAACTAAAAATAAAGAAAGGCAGACTATGGAAGAGGAAAATAAAGATAAATTAGATAATAAAAAAAATGTTAAAGAGAGTGTAAGTTGTGACAATAATGAAAAAGTAAAAAAGATAGATGCTAAGAGTGAGAAAGAAGATAATAAAAAAGACAAAGAAAAAGAAACTATAACAAATGAAAAAAGCATAAAAACTAATAAAATAAAATTCAATATTTTAGCTATTTTTGCAATAATAATATTTAGCATAGCATTAACACCTGTAACATTTCAAAATGACACATATTATACAATTGCAATAGGAAAAGACATTGTAGAAACAGGAACAATAGATATGAAAGACCATTTTTCATGGCATGAAGATTTGGAATATACATATCCACATTGGTTATATGATGTAGGTACATATTTAGTATATCAACTGGGAGAAAATATTGGAATAGGTGGATTTACAGCAATATATATTTTAACAGTACTATTATCTATAACACTAGGATTAGTTATATATATGGCATGTGTAAAAATAAGTAAACATCACATAACATCATTTTTAATTACAATGGGCATAATGTATTTACTTAAAAACTTTATTACAGCAAGAGCACAGCTTGTTACATTTATATTGTTTGCACTAACGGTGCTGTTTATAGAAGAGTTTATAGCTTCCAAGAAAAAGCGATATGCTATAGGTTTAATAATTATATCTATATTAATTGCTAATTTACATGTAGCAGTTTGGCCATTTTATTTTGTTTTATACTTACCATATGTTGCCCAATACATGATAGCACTTATTAGTACATCAAAACTAGGATATAAAATTAACAAAAAATTTAAAGAAAGCAGATTAAAAAGTTTAGAAAAAGCAAAGTTAAATAAAAAAGAAATAAAAGACTTAGATGAAAAAATAGAAAAAATTAAAAATAAAATTATAGAAATAGAAAAGTCACATGATAAATCTGAAAAAAGTGCAGAAAAGAGAAGAAATAATCCATATAAGATAGTAATAGAAAAACAAGATGCAGTTAAATGGCTTATATTAATTATGGTTATTTGTGCTTTTACGGGACTTTTAACTCCACTTGGAGATACTCCTTATACATATCTTTCTAAAACAATGGAAGGAAATACAATGGATAATATAAGTGAGCATCAACCACTTACATTAATAAACAATATGGAAATGATAATTTGTATAATTTTAGTTTTAGGATTAATTACTTTTACAGATACAAAAATAAAACTATGTGACTTGTTTATGTTAGGTGGACTCTTATATTTATCGTTTATGTCTAGAAGACAAGTTTCTATGTTTGACATTATAGGTGGAATAATTTTTGCAAGAATTGTAGCTAGTTTTTTTGATAAATATGATGTTGGTGGAGAGGAAAAATTATTAAAATCAATAAATACTATATATGGAAAAGCAATAACTATTTTAGTCGTAATATTAATTAGTTTTAATATATTAAAACCAAAATTAGATGATAAATTTGTAGATGAAAATACATATCCTGTAAAAGCATCTGATTATATTATAGAAAATGTAGACTTATCTACTATGAAAATTTATAATGAATATAATTATGGAAGTTATTTATTATTTAGAGGAATTCCAGTATTTGTAGATTCAAGGGCAGATTTATATACTCCACAATTTAATGGAGAAAAAAATGATGATGGTAAATATGAAGGAAAAGATATTTTCTCAGATTATATAAATACATCAAATATAGGTGTATATTATGAAAATAAATTTGGAGAATATGATATAACTCACGTTTTAATAAGAAAAAATTCAAAGCTAAATATGTTTATATCAAGAAATGATAAATATATAGAACTATATGGTGATAACAACTTTGTATTTTATCAAAGAAATGAAGATTAAATTGAAATGAGGAAGTATGGATAAAAAACATTTCATAACAAGGTCAAAGTTAACAATAATATTTATTTGTTTAATTATATTATTAGATCAAATTATAAAAGCTATTGCTATATCAATAACCAATGAAGGAACTGTAGAGGCTATAAAAGGTGTGCTAAATTTTACATATATAAAAAATACAGGAGGAGCTTTTGGCATTGCCTCAGAAACTAGCACATTTTTACTAATAAATATTATTGTTATATTTTTATTAATAAGATTTCTAGTTGTTAATAGAGAAAAAGTAGAAATTAAAGCAAGTACAGCTTTATCTCTTGTTTTAGCAGGTGGAATTAGTAATTTAATAGATAGAATTTTTAGAGGACGGAGTAGTAGACTTTATAGACATATCTCCTATTATTAATTTTCCAAAATTTAATTTAGCAGATATATGTATTGTAGGTGGATGGATTTTGTTTGCATTTTTTGCAGCAATACTTACAAGTGAACAAATAAAAGAAAAACGTAATAGAATTGAAAAAAGCAAACAAATGCAAGAAAATATAAAAGATAAAAAACAAAAGTTAAAAGAAAAAATAATAAATTCAAATAAAATGCAAGGAAAAGAAAATATTAGAGAAAAAGAAGATTGAAAATAATAGAATAAAAAATATTAAATATAAATTATTAAATAAAAAATAAAAAATAAAAAATAAAATATAAATTATTAAATATTAAATATTAAATATTAAATATAAATTAAAAATATAGAACTTTAAAAAAATATTAGAAAATAAATATATAACAAGAAAGAAGCGGATTAATAATTTGGAAAACGAATTAAAAAAGGAAAGTAATTTAATAAAAGAAAGTAACTTAGTGAGAGATTTAAAAGTAGAAGAAACAGGAATAAGACTAGATGCATATATAACTAGTAAATTAGAAGATTTATCTAGAAATATGGTGCAAAAGTTAATAAAAAAAGGAGATATACTAGTAAATAATAAAGAAGAAAAGGAATCTTATAAGGTTCAAAAGGGGGACCAAATACTAGTTGTAATTCCAAAGCCAGAAGAAAAAGGTTTAAAAAAGCAGGAAATTCCACTGGATATTATTTATGAAGATGAAGATATTTTAGTTGTAAATAAACCAAAAGGAATGGTTGTACATCCAGGTAATGGTAATCCAGATGGAACATTAGTAAATGCAATAATGGCTCATTGTGAAGATAGTCTTTCTGGAATAGGAGGAGAAATAAGACCTGGAATTGTACATAGAATAGATAAAGATACATCTGGTTTATTAGTTATTGCAAAAAATGATAAGGCACATATAAATTTGTCAGAACAAATAAAAAATAGACAAGTAAATAAAATATATGTGGCTTTAGTTAAAGGCATTATTTCGGAAAATGAAGCTACAATAAATATGCCAATAGGGAGAAGTAAAAAAGATAGAAAAAAGATGGCTGTAGACAAAAATGGAAAAGAAGCAGTAACACATTTTAAAGTTATAAAAAGATATAACAAATATACATATATTAAAGTAAAAATAGATACTGGAAGAACACACCAAATAAGAGTACATATGTCTAATATTGGGTATCCTATTGTTGGAGATATTGTGTATTCAAATGGTAAAAATGACTTCGGAATAGAGGGACAAATGTTACATGCTAAGGAATTAGAATTTAAACATCCTATTACTGGTAAATTAATGCATTTTGAAGCACCTTTACCAAAGTATTTTGAAGAAATATTAAGTAAATTAGAAAACATTATTATAAAAGATGTATAATAATAGAAAAATAATTGGAGGATAATTTGGAAGAAGAAAGATTACAAAAGTTTATAGCAAACCAAGGTATTTGCTCTAGAAGAAAAGCAGAAGAATATATTACATCTGGTAGGATAAAGGTAAATGGAAATACTGTAATAGAATTAGGGACAAAAATAAATTCTGCGAAAGATATAGTAGAAATAGATGGAAAGAAGATATCTAATATAACAGGAAAAAAAGTATATATATTGTTAAATAAACCAATAGGATATGTAACAACAACAAAAGATCAATTTAACAGAGATACAGTTTTAGATTTAGTTAAGGTAAAAGAGAAAGTTTTACCAGTTGGAAGATTAGATATGTATACATCTGGAGCAATTATACTTAGTAATGATGGAGAATTTATTTATAAAATAACACATCCAAAATATGAAGTAGAAAAAACATATAATGTTACTTTAAAGGGGCAAATAACAGATGAAGAAGTAGAAAAATTAAAAAATGGGGTACAAATAGAAGATTATATTACAGGTAAAGCTAAAGTAAAGATACTTAGAATAGATAAAGAAAAAAGCCTTTCAAGAGTAGAAATAATTATACATGAAGGAAAAAATAGAGAAGTAAGAAAAATGTGTGAAGCTATAGGAAGAAAAGTTCTTGCACTTCATAGAACTAAAATAGGCAATATTTCTGTAAAAGATTTAAGACTAGGTACATGGAGATATTTAAAACCTAATGAGATAAAATCACTATTGGACATATAATAAATAATATGTTAAAATATAGGAGAAAAAGTTAAGGAGGGCAAAATGGTAGAAGATAAAGAAATAAAAGCAACAGTATCACCATTTGCAATAAGACCTGGTGAAATAAAAGTTTTTGATGGAAAAGATGGATATGTTTCGATGAATCAAATTATCCATAAAATTAATGTGGGACATATTAATGATCTACATTTTAAAATATTAGAATTGGTAAATAAATTTGAGTTTATGACATCAAGGCAAATATTCCAAATGTTAGAATGGGAACATATAGATATAGAATCTCAAGATAAATTAAATAATAAATTAGAGCAATTAACAAAATCTAAAATTTTAACTAGATATTATTTTGATTGTAAAGATGGAAAAGGTGTATATCGTATATACTCTTTAGAAAAGATGGGCAAATATTTGCTTAATTCAAGAGGAATTGAGTGCAAGTGGCAACCTACAGATAATACTAAACCAGTTGCAATGATAAAGAAAAGACTAGCAGGAAATCAAATAATAATTGCATATTTAAGAAAGGTTTCTGCATTTGATTCATATACTCCAAAGCCACAATTTACAGCAAAACAAAATGGGAAAGTATTTAAAGCAACAGGAGGAAGTGTAAAATTAACTAAAAATAATAAATCTATAGAGTTTGTATTTGAAATTATAAGAAGAGAAGATGAGTGGGAAAAGAAACTTGTAGATAAAATGAAATTATATAAAGACTTTTACGAGAATTTTCAAGTTGGAGATTCTGGATATATGAGTATTCCACAATTAATTATAGTTTGTGAAGATGAAAGACATATGGCGGAAACCTTT
>ULMP01010115.1_pt1 | contig 15782 bp, 13 predicted proteins | sample 1951681 | NCBI WGS metagenome assembly ULMP01 (sample SAMEA4835553, study PRJEB28245) | human gut metagenome | biome: gut microbiome; material: fecal sample | place: Denmark | collected 2008 | reverse complement strand
CGCAGCATAGATATAAAATGTGCGGACTTCAGGCTATATATCCTTTATCATCCTTTGCCCTGCTGCCTGTCAGAGGTGGAGAGGGGATTGCCAACAACAAACTTGCACAGTCACACATAAAAAAGAGACCATGAAAAAATGATTGAACATTTTTCATGGTCTCTTTTTTACGCCTTATTACAAGTTACCATTGCTCCTTCAGTCCCGCTCGAAGAGATCCCGGGTATACACCTTATCCCTTACATCATCCAGCACTTCATCATAGCGGTTCGCAATGATAGCACAGCTCTCCTTCTTGAACTTCTCCATATCGTTCACCACCAGACTGCCGAAGAAAGTGGTGCCATCCTCCAGCGTAGGCTCGTAAATGATAACCTCCGCCCCCTTGGCCTTGATGCGCTTCATAACCCCCTGAATGCTGCTCTGGCGGAAATTATCGGAGTTCGATTTCATGGTGAGGCGATACACGCCGATTACTACAGGTTTCTCCTTGGCCGCATCATAGCTGCTGCCATCATGGTAATAGCCTGCCCGGGCCAGTACCTGATTGGCGATGAAATCCTTTCTGGTGCGGTTCGATTTCACAATGGCCTCGATCAGATCCTCCGGTACATCCCGGTAATTGGCCAGAAGCTGCTTCGTATCCTTCGGCAGGCAATAACCGCCATACCCGAAGGACGGATTATTGTAAAACTCCCCGATTCTTGGATCCAGGCACACACCGTCAATGATTTCCCGGGTATCCAGCCCCTTCATTTCCGCATAGGTATCCAGTTCATTGAAATAGGAAACACGCATGGCCAGGTAAGTGTTGGCAAAAAGCTTCACCGCCTCTGCTTCCGTGAATCCCATGAACCGGGTGGGAATATTCTCCTTGATGGCCCCCTCCTGCAGAAGACGGGCAAAAGTATGAGCCGCCTTCACCAGCCGAGGATCCTTCAAGTCCGTACCTACGATGATGCGGCTGGGATACAGATTATCATAAAGAGCCTTCGACTCCCGCAGGAACTCAGGGCTGAAAATAATATTCTTCGTCCCCAATTTCTTCCGGATTTCCTCCGTGTATCCCACAGGAATGGTGGACTTGATCACCATAATGGCATGAGGATTGTACTTCATCACCAATTTAATAACCGCCTCCACAGAAGAGGTGTCGAAGAAATTCCGCCGGCTGTCATAATTGGTAGGTGTGGCAATGATGACAATTTCCGCATCCCTGTATGCCGCCTCTGCGTCCATGGTGGCAGTAAGATCCAGATCCTTCTCCGCCAGATACTTCTCTATGTATTCATCCTGGATAGGCGACTTCCGATGGTTCACCATATCCACCTTTTCAGGAATGATATCCACTGCCATCACATGGTTGTGCTGCGAAAGAAGGGTGGCTAACGAAAGCCCTACATATCCCGTTCCTGCAACTGCTATATTCATGACTGCCTCCCTGCAAATTGTACAACTTGAAGAAAACCGTTTTTGTAGATACCACTCAACGAATTACCATCTGAGATGGTAATTCGTCTAAATGAATCATTTCACCAAGTCTGTAATCCCATTCCTGTGGCTCCCACTTTTCCATACCGTCAGCCGGACAAAATGTCAGTTCCCCAAAATAAATTTTTCCATCTACATGATATAAATCAACTCTTACAAAAGCGAAACTTCCGCATAGCTTTTGAGCTGCCTCTACCAGACCTGTCCAATTAGTTGGCTTTGGAAATTCATGATGCCGTCCATTTTGTAATATAGGTAAGACGTGGTAATCAAGGTCGACAAAACACTCATCAATAGATTCAGTCTTCCTGTCTCTATTTCCGATTACATTGCACATGAATGGCTTTCCATGGAAACAAAAGAACTTATAATCTGTCATGTTTTCACCCAAGAATTGTTCACACACAATTTTGGGTTTTATATTCTTATATTGCCACTCTCCATTAACATAGAAATAGTTATGTTTTAAACTATCATCTAGTAATTTAAAGTTATTCTTCCAATTCAAAGACGCCTTATTTCCATTACATATTATAATTTTACCGCAAGAATGATTTGGTTTTAGCACAAATTTATCTGGCAATTTAGACAAATCAATTTCCCTTGAAGAATTATAAATTCCGTACAGTTTCGTTAAATACTCTTCTCCCCCCATTTTCTTAACATAAGTTCTAGCTAAATGCTTATCAGCGCACCGCGTCATTAAAGGATTTCTATAATAAAGCTTCATCCATTGAATTTTCTCGCTAAACGTGCATGGGCTTTCTAAATGTAGTCTATACCCCATTTTCCTATAAAAAGTTTTTCTTATTCGCCGCTCTAAAAAATAATCGATCTCCAACTTACGCCTTACTTCTACAATGTTTTTAAATAACCTCATGACTATATCCTCTTTCTTATTATTGCTATGCTTAGTGTAATAACTTACTGGCTAAGGAGCTTTTTCCCTTCATACTTTAATAACAAATGATATTCTTCAATCCTATTTCCTCTCGGATTTCCTTCGTATATCCTACGGGGATTGTGGACTTGATGAACATAATGGCGTCGGGATTATGCTTCATCACCAGCCGGATCACCGCTGAGTCTAACCGATAGTATGGCTTCTTGTCTGATTTTCCTTCATACATAATAGCTACCGAGTGGTGTCTATCAACCATGGCATTTGAAAATTCACAAAGTACTTTCTCTGCCCCCCCCGATTTTCCCTGACAACTCATTCAAATATGCCATTAATATTTTCATATAAATCACCTTGATTATATTTTAAAAATCTCCTTTAAGTACGCCTGTTTTCTTTCGTAAGAATAGCCCTTCGTAGGTACAAACTTTTCTTTCATTTTTGCTGCATATTCTTCTATAGTTTCAATTTTTCTGGCGGGAATTCCTCCAAATACGGAATGTGGAGGAACATCTTTTGTAACTACTGCACCACAAGCTATAATCGAGCTTTCACCAACTGTGACTCCAGGCATAATAATTGCATTGTTTCCAATATGAACATTGTCACATATCTTTATTGTTCCAAAACAATCTGCATTCTGAAAATCCGGATCAAACCCATATTCCACTTTTCTTAATACCCAGCATCCACCATCATGTGTAATTAAATTGACACCACTATTGATACGAACATGATTCCCTATGGTAATCAAATACGGCTCACTTCCAAAAATAACAGAATTATTAATGTCGCAATCCTTACCTATTTTTACTCCCTGCTACCTTAACAAGTCTATATAGCTCTTCCGGTGAAATATCTTCAAAAATGACATAGAAATCTCCTACATGTATTGCGTAAAACCTAAATAGTTTTTTCCTCTTTACCGACGGATATGATCAAATCTTCCCACTGGTTCCAAATAGTCTCAGGCCTGAATTCAATCATCCTTTCATGTGCCTTTTGACCCATCTGGATCCGCAGCTCTACATTTTTCATAAGAAATTTTAGTTTTTCAGCAATCGCATCTGCCGTCGGTTCAGAATTTATTCCCTCTATACCATCGGTAACCAGGTCGGAACATGCCTGACAATCATTGCATACTACACAGGGAAGCCCTGACGTCATAGCCTCCCCCAACGCATTAGGAAAGCCTTCAAAACGGCTGGGAAAGCAGAATATATCAGCTTTTAAATATTCAGATTTTATTTGCGGCGTCCGCCCCATTAAAAGGACCCGGTTCGCCAAATGATTCTTTCGAATCACTTTTTCTATTTCATGTTTATAAGATTCCTCGCCCCCACCCCATATTTTAACCTGCCAGTCAGGATATTCATCTGCAAGTAATGCAAAAGCCTGTACAAGAAGCATTTGTCTTTTCTGTTTTTTATTAAATCTGGCAACATTCAAAATTGTAAACGGCCTTGGATGCTTACCGATATCAGCCAACTGACCAGCCTGCTCTATGGCATTGGGGATACAGACAATGTTAGGATTAGATATATACTTGGAAATAGTACTCTTATATGATGGTAAAAGTACTTGAACAGCAGCTGCATCCTCTATACTTTTTATCTGCAGTTTCGTCATTTGTTGGCACAGCTGCTGTGGATCATTTCTAAACATGGCAATAACATGAGAACATATGCCAGCTCTGTACAATTCACCCATAGTTCTATGATTATAAGCCAGTGTAACATCTGGATTTATCTGTTTATAGGTATCGATGATATCTTTTATAATTCCCTGTCTTTGTGATTCTTTCCATCGTCCATAAGATTCTTTTCCTTTTAACCGGGCCCACTCTCTTATAACCTTGGCCCCAATGCCCATTTTCTTATGTCCCAAATCTTTACGTAAATTGATGATATCTACCGCGTCCTTTAAAGGATAATATGGACGTCCGTAATTTTCATCATATGTTACAATTACCACTTGATGACCTCGCTTTGTCAATTCGTTTGATAATCGACACAGAGTTTTCTCGAGACCCCCAGTAAGCCCTGCCAGATTTTCAAAATATGCCATTAAAATCTTCATTATCGATACCTCTTTCCCCCTAGCAACGGCTATCCTCAGAAACTTATCTTTCTGCTATTGTTTATTATGATTAAAATCTGCCTTATTCATATTTCATTTTACTTACCGTATCCTTTAAAATCCTTTCCCATTGATTCCAAATACGTTCCGGTGCAAACTGTTTCATAAATTGACGTCCTTCCTCACCCATGTTCTGACGCATAGCCGGATGACCCATCAGCTCTTTTAAAGCTTCGGTCAATTCATTAACGGAACGAGAGACCAGAAAGCCGCTTCTCCCGTCTTCTATCAAATCAGTCACGCCGGTGCAGTCAGAAAATCCCACTGCCGGAAGGCCAGCGGACATGGCCTCTGAGAGAGCCAATGGGAATCCTTCGCCCCTGCTTGGCAGGCAGAAAATATCTGCATCAGCATACACGTCTTCCACATGATCTGTCTTTCCGTTGATATGAATCCTATCCGAAAGATGATGATTTTCTATCCATTTCTTCATATGAATGGCATAGGGTGACCTATCAGCTCCCCAGAATTCCAAAGTCCAGTCCGGAAAAGAGGAAGTAAGCCCGGCAAATGCTTCTGCCAGTACGAGCTGTTGCTTAGTACCGCTGATACTTCCTACACAGATAATCTTGTGATGGTCCTTATCATCACCGGGATGGGCCAGCTTCTTTGCCGGCGCCACCGCATTACCGATGACCACAATAGGAAGACGAGGGAAATACTGCCGGGCCAGTTCCAGTCCGGAAGGAAGCAGAATTTGCATGACTCTGCACTTTTCCACAGCTCGTTTTTCTGCTTTTGATAAATCGGGAAACTGTACTTTTGGATGAGAGTGAATCATTTCCACCACCGGCAGCGTGCATCCCGCATCTTCAATAACATATTTGGCAGAGGGAATAGAGCAGGACAGAATCACATCTGCAGGATGGGTATCCATGAACTTTCGAATTTGAGGGCCATATTGTTTTCCTTTGAATTTCGCATTCACCGCCTGGGCGGCAGACTGTTTAAAGGGCCGAACCAGTTCACGCACGATGCGAAGCGGCAGAGGGAGTTTTTCAGAGACTACTTTTTTCCCATTTTCAAAAAGTATATTATACTGTTTTACCCTTTTATCAAGAGGGAAATAGGGATTCCCTTCTTTGTCATCTCGATACAGGATAGTAACCTCATGTCCTCGCTCCACCAGTGCATTTGCCAGATTGCAGGTGACCTTCTCTACGCCGCCAGCCATATTCACATAATAGGTACCGAAATGAGCAATGATAATCCTCAAAATATCCTCCTCTGATCATTTAATCAGATAAAGCAGTATCCTCCGCTATGCAGATTTTTCCATATTTCGTCACTGCCATATCTTTCCTGAGCCCATAATCAGCACTGGTAATATCATATTTCCTGTCATATTCATTATTCGGAACTGCAAGTATGCCACAGACCATATCGTAAATCAAATCATTGGTAAACACCATATTTTCATTATATTGAAGATTATCAGCAACAGCTGTATGGGTTTTCTTATAGTCAGGAGCCAGGTACACGAAAGCCGGTGTACGAACCATACTCCAAGTAAAGGTACTGTCTCCATGGAAATATTTCATATCCTCCCCATGATCAGAACAGTATATCATGGCCTGAAGATTCATATTATCCTTTGCGTACTGATAGATATTCTTCAGCACTTCATCGGTGTACTTGATGCTGGAATCATAATCATTCACTTTTTCTGTCTGTCCCTCTACATGAACACCATCAAAATGCGGAGGCACGCGATCCCTGTAACGGTCATGGCTGCCTTCCAGATGAATGACAATAAACTGCGGCCCATCTTTAGGCATCTCTTTCAGATAGTCCACGACTTTCATATCATCGCCGCCGGGATGAGTTGTTGTCATTGATTTTTCAGAGGCACTTGAAACTAATGCCAGTGACATATTTCCCGGAGAAGGTGCCTGGTTGCTGATAAAGCAGGTTTTGTACCCTGCCTGATTGGCCACATCAGTTACCGTAATCATTTCATCACGATTTCTATCATTGTACTGATTAATATTTGTCAGGAACATGGACAGTGCTTTTTCAGTCAAAGGATAACAGGAATAGGTATTTTTCAGCAGGTAGAAATTGCCATTTTCTTTTTCCTTAGACAGCCAGGGTGTGGTTTCTGCCGGATAATCGGGATTGAAGGCTTTCATATGATCCCTGTTAGCACTTTCACCAATCACTACAATCACAGCGCCAGGAAGCTTTTCCGGAGTTCCACCGACAAACCGGAACTTCTTTAAATTTTCATCATGCTTAGCCATGGCTGCTTTTGCCCCTACCAGATACTTGTGGGCCACATGGTAAGGCCATGCCGGGAAGATACGGGGAATCCAGTGGGCTATGGTCACCAGCGCTGCTATGGAAAGCACCGCAATAATAATCTTTCTGATTAATGAAGGCGATGTAACCCCCCCGTTTTCATCAATTCTGCTTCCCTTCACAATGAGCCAGCCAATGAAAACCATATAGACTGCAAACAGTGCCAGTACCACTCCCAGGGAGCCAAAGCCTAAATGGGACTGGAGGAATTCCATGGCTTCCTTGGAATTGGTGAGGAGCACGGAAATCATATCGGTAGAAGTAAAACCGGCGCCAAAAATCTTGTAATAGGTCATGTAGACAAAAACACTCAGGGAAAGATAGCCGATGAGAAAGAAATTGAATACTCGAAGGAAAGGCCTGATTTTCCAGCAGAGAGAGCCCACGTATTCCATTAAAAATGTGAGCACTAAAACGGGCATGAGGGTGAGCACATCATTGTTAAGTGCCTCTACCCGGATGCCCCAGTTTCCACCGGACTTTGCCTGGATGTAAGAGAAAGCCCCAAGCCAGAGATAGAAAATAACCAGTCCCGGCCGCCAGGATGAATGCAAAAGGCTCCGTCCCGTCACCAGCTGAGCGGCAAATACAAAAATCACGCCGGCCAGTACGTTGCGCAGCCCATGATTCCAATTTCCCAGGTCCGTAACTCCTACTGCCGGATACCATACATACAAAACAGCCATAGAAATCACGGCCAGCACAAAATATTTTCCTATTTTCTTTACCTTCATAACTCTCTCCCATCTCATAATGCATCTGTTAGCAGGGATACGCCAACCCCTTATCCCCATAAGGAGTCTTATAATAAACAGCGTTTTTCCTTATCCCTTTTATTATATATGTATTCTACTAATAAGCAAGATAATTCCTGCAATGATACATATTAGTTTTCCACCTCAAAGCCGCAGAACATCTGCGGTCTGCCGGCCTTTCATAAGGCTGCCCAATCAATGCATTTCCCAGCTCTTCGTCCCAATTATTTTAATTCAACACATTCACGTTACATCGTATTACCTTTTACGTTAAAAATTGACCGTCAATAAAAATAGGCATTTTAACGCAACAATTCATACGTTAAGATGCCTGTTTTTATCGTGCTTGTTTCGTTTGACTTATTTTTAACTCAACATGTTGAGTTAAAAAATTTGACTTCACTTTTAATTGAGTTAAAATGACAGATTTGAGATTGCAGAGCTGCTCTGCGGCCCGGATTCATAAGTCTCAAAGGATGGCGGCGCCTTTGCCTCAGTATGCAGGGGCTGTGAAAAAAATGATAGAGTCCCTTTCAGATGGTTAAACAATCAAACAACAGATGCTCCATCCTTAATTGACAGGGAATGAATTGACACAGCGGCTCTCCCCGTTTTCTTTTCATTTCGGCGAAAGCGCCGAGGAGCGGAGAAATCGCAATCCGTAGTGGGGAGGCCCCATGGCGATGGGAGATCTCTTGGCTTAGAGTCTTCATAGAACCCAGAGCCCTTTGTCCTGATACCGACAGGCAGCTCCGCTCGAGATGACAATGGAGGTGGAGCGCCTGCGGTCATTTGCAAAAAATAGCGGCATAAAAAAGGGCTGTGAAGAAATGTAAATCATTTCTTCACAGCCCCTGACAGTTCGGCATGTGCTTTTTATCGCTTACGGCGAGCAATATAGAGTGGGGAGATTTCTCCACTTCCGTCGAAATGACCGTCAGGCAGGAAGGAGCCTGGCAGCTCGGCATGTGTTTTTTACCGCCTGCAGTGAGCGGCGCGGAACGGGAAGATGTCCCGATTTGGCTTCCGACCCTCAAAATGTCAGGAGAGAAATCCCGCTCCTGACATCTGACATCTAATCGTCTGACATCTCCCTCAAACCTCTTTCCCCCACGTCAAAAACTCCTGAATCATCCCAATGCCGCTACACGGTAGGGCTCAGGCCTTCTGCTTCGATGAATCGGCCAGGAGCAGCCGCCGAAGCGGAATATCTGTGTCGTCAAGGAAGAACAGGTATAGCCATATTTGCCACCGTCATGTCTGGCAGGTCTTTCTTCAGGAGTTTTTATGGGGTATTTCATTGTCGGTGCACCGGAGAGACGGAAGTCACGTGATGGCTTCGGCTCTTCCGTCCCCGTTTCCATGGAATGCGCGCGTTCGGGGAATGAAAGAATGTCCGCCAGGCCTTTCCGGCTCTCTGCCTGTATAGTGAAGAGGGCGGCCAGAAGGTCTCAGAGGGAGAGATTTGAGGTTTGAGATTTGAGGAAATTTTATTGTGCCACCCGCTTGCGGGGGAAAGGTGGTACGCAGTACCAAAGGGGGGATTTGAGATTTGAGGAGACTTCAGACTATCAGACGTCAGACAAACAGACTATCAGACAGAAGTGTAGCAGGATGGCCTTTCCAATTTAGCGGCTAACCGACTCTACTCGAAATGACAGATAAGTTTTTATATCAAAGAGATACAGCTCTTTTGACCAAATCGATTTACGCCCAAAAAGGAATATATTTCTTTGCATTTTCAGCAGTTCCCTTAATCAAGCCTTCCTTTCGCGTATCAGAAATTACCCTTGATATCACAGCATGATTCATATCTTTTACGTTAAACCTTTCGCGCAAAGATTGGTTCGTCATAACCTTTTGCTCTAAATAAAATAAATAACAGCAGTGCTGATAGCAAAGATTGATCTTATCTTCTTTAGTTAACTGATTCCATGATTTATACAAATATACGGACGAAATAACCGATGAATGCTCACTTTTAATTACTAAAGCAGGCATTTTGTTTTTCTCAATCGCGTCAAGCACCCGATCAATCCCGCTGCCACGTTCTTCGCAGATTCTTAATTTATGCATCATTCTTGCAAGAGCCTCATTGCGCGAGATTGGAGTCATGTCCAAAAAGCGATTCGTTGGAATTAACGGTTCTCCTGCATTTGTGATTTCAATACGATCATCAAATATCTCTATTCTTGGCTGCTGTCCTTTAATCATAAAATCTTGATGAATTAAGGCATTGGGGATAAGTTCTCGTAATACAATTTCTGGATATGCATAACGCAATGTCCGTATTCCATTCTCAAAAACCTCTTTTTTGGGCAGCATATTTTTTACGACATTTAATAACCGGGGAAATCCACAAGCGTATCCTTCCGGAAAAGTAAAGTCACTTTCTGCTTCAAGCCTATTAATTCCTTTATACTTAATAATTCTTATCGCCTTGTTACTTAATCCATGAAAATCTTCCAAATTCTTAGCAAACAGTAATGCCCCTAAATTCGTAATATTATAAACGGAAGAAACGCTCAACTCATTAGTAATGCAGCCTTCGTTCAAAAGCATTGTAATAATATCCCGATTATTCCCAGGAATGCGCTTGTTAAGGAATTTATAATAGGAAGCATAATCAAGCAAATCTAAAACATCCTTTTCAGTTTTAGCAGTCGCTGCATTTCCTTCTTCAAATGTTTCCTGTACAAGCTTTTTCCACAATAATCGTTTCTTATCCGGATACTTGTCCAAAGTCGTAGTCTGAGAGTCTATGCGGATATACGCAATCCCTTTAAATTTAGTTTCCACCCATCTGGCCGCCGGTATAAGCAAGACGATTATATTCTTCCCTCGATATTCTATTTTACGGAATTCAAATTCAAAATCGCCAGTCATCTTGGTGAGCCAAGGTATCAAAAGCTCGTTTGAGCCATTCAGTTTACAATTAAATGGTTCAAATGATGTTCCCACTACGTTAAAAGTACCATCTTCAATTCCCCAAAAAATATACGCTCTTTTTTCATCCAAAAGTGCTGCTGAATTTGACAATGCAGATATATATTTGCCAAACATTTCTTTATCAAATAAATTCGTCTTGTATTCTATAATTTCAGATTCGTTAACTCTTTTAGAAATGAGCCCATCCAAGATTCCAATAATTTCTTTATCTTCCATATGTATGATTCTTCCCTCTGCTGTCACTTTATGTAACATCCCAGTCACATCATCTTTCCATAACTTCTGAAATGATTCAATAAAAACAACGTGATAAAATCGGCACTTTTGACATCAATTTGATAGCATCAATCCATAAAGTCGACAATTTTGCTATTAAAATCACATCCCAGTCACGTGTTATTGCGTCATTAAAAGGAGCAATATCCTTCACATAGCCATGATATAACTGACTGCCTGATTGAGATTTACTTGAGACTGCCTTTTTATCAATATTATACAGGTAATCACGATTTTGGCAAAATATAGCTCAAAGCTGTTAATCGAATTTTTGCATCTGCCAATTTTCCTACTTAAATATTCTCTTCTCCAATTGAAAACCAATGATATGCAGCAGGCGGAAAAGTAGCGTTTCCCGGTAAGAAAGTAGCGTTCATAGAAGGAAAGGTAGTGCTCGCAAATGAAAAAGTAGCGCTCACAGGGAAAGAAGGCATAGGAACTAATTCGGAGCCCAGCTTCTCTTCCACAGATTACAGGGAATTATTGCGTGCAAAGCTGGGAAAAATGACTTTTAACAAAGTAAGCAAAAACCGAATGATAGAAATGTTTTATACATATGGATTTTCAAGCGAGTTTGGGCGCAGCCAAGTTGTGGACAATATCAATTGGCACCCTCTTCAGCAGGTAAATTTCTAAAGAAGATGCATGAAATACAGCTCATTATAGATGGGAAAGCACGCGGAAAATATTTGTTTTCAAAGACATTTTTTACGATAAGATCAATGACAGATGATAAATGACAGACGGACAATGTGGCAAATGCTTTTCCTGGCAATAGAGGCAGGATGCATAGAGCGGGAAGAATTGAGGTTTGAGGAACCTTGATTGTGCCACCCGCTTGCGGGGGAAAGGTGGTACGCAGTACCAAAGGGGGATTTGAGATTTGAGGAGACTTCAGACTATCAGGCGTCAGATGGCAGACTATCAGACAGAAGTGTGGCGAATACCTTTCCTGACAATGGAGGCAGGCTGCGTAGTGCAGGGGGATTTCTCGATTCTGTGGAGACTCTGCATAGAATCCCCAAGTCAGCCGAAGTTGGCCCGCGTAGAACGATGGTGAGATTCATTAGCTTACTTACTATCGTACACCCTTTGCCTCTTCGAGGCGTTCCCCTCAAGGGGAAACGAGAAATATAGAGAGGCCTTTCCTATTGGCGGCTGACCGGCTGCGGTCGAAATGACGGGGTGTGAAGTGCTGCTTCTGTCATCTGATGTCTGTCGTCTGACTGTCTGACCTCTGAACTCAAATCTCTTTCCACAAAAAAGCGGCCCCTCTGGCAGGGTGCCGCTTTTTGTATCAGATATGATAGTAGGTCTTGTACCATTCCGCAAATTTCCGGAGGCCTTCGCGAAGGGTGGTGGCAGGGCGATAGCCGTAGTCTTTTTCCAGGGCTTCGGTATCCGCATAGGTGACGGGAACGTCGCCAGCCTGCATGGGCACCAGTTTCTTGTGGGCTTCGAAGTCGTAGTCTTTGGGAAGAACGCCGGCGCGAATGAGTTCCTGCTGCAGGATGTCTACGAATTGGAGGAGGTTTTCCGGCCGTCCACCGCCGATGTTATATACAGCATAGGGCGGAATGGGGAGGCCGTCTTCGCCGTTTTTCTTTTCCGGTGCCCCCTGCATGACGCGGATGATGCCTTCCACAATGTCATCGATGTAGGTGAAGTCCCTTTCGCAGTGGCCGTAGTTGAAAATCTGTATGGTCTTTCCGGCCCGCAGCTTGTCGGTAAACCCAAAGTAAGCCATATCCGGCCGTCCGGCAGGGCCATAGACGGTGAAGAAGCGGAGGCCTGTGGAGGGGATGTTGTAGAGTTTGGCGTAGCAGTGAGCCAGAAGTTCGTCTGATTTCTTGGTAGCCGCATAGAGGGAGACGGGATGATCCACTTTATCTTCGGTGCTGAAGGGAACTTTGGTGTTGCCGCCGTAGACGGAAGAGGAGGACGCGTATACCAGGTGTTCTACGCCTTTGGCGCCTCCGTCATAGGAGTGACGGCAGGCTTCCAGAATATTGTAAAAGCCGATGAGGTTGGATTCGATGTATACATCGGGGTTGGTGATGGAGTAGCGTACACCGGCCTGGGCAGCCAGGTTCACTACGATGTCCGGATGCCAGGTGCTGAAGATGTCTGTAATGCAGTCTTTATCTGCCAGATTGCCACGGATGAAATGGTATTCGCTTCCTTCTGCCAGGGCAGCCTCTTTTTCCAGTTCCTGCAGGCGGTATTCCTTCAGGGATACATCATAGTAGTCATTCATGTTATCAATGCCGATGATGCGGATATTCTTCACTGTAAGGAGCCGCTTCACCAGATTGGCTCCGATAAATCCGGCAGAGCCGGTGACAAATACGGTTTTTCCCTCTAATGTAATCGGTGTTTTCATATGTTTCTCCTTTATGCAGATGACAAGTAGGTTAAATTCTCTTTTCAGCTCCCAAAACCTTACGCTTTGGATCCCAGATATTTAAGATACAGGGAAATCATGTCTCCGTATTTTCCCTGCATACGGGCGGTACGGGCAGCCTGGTGGAGGTTTTTGTGTCCTTTGGGCGGCACCAGGGGTACGTCTTTCCAGGGGGATTTCTTCTGGATGGCGGCGTATTCCTGCACCACCGGCCATGCCTGCACCCAGCTGTGCCAGGGTTTGGCGTGGCCGGCGAAGTGGATGATGACCTGGCGATGATAGTTTTCATTCACCGGCTGTTTTTTGAAAAGGGACTGGCGGTCCAGGTTGTAGAGGTAGTTGTATTTCTTTTCAATGAAGAGGCATTTGCCGTCCAGCATTTCATTATGGATGTCTTGGTCATGGTGGGAGAGGCGGTTTCCTACCCGCTTCACATTTTCCTCTGCCCGGCGAACGATATCATCGAAGAGGCCTTCTTCCATCCACTGTTTCACGTTGATGAGCATCATGCCTGCATTGAAATAACGCTTCGTGTGAACCCGTTTCATCTGCAGTTCTTCTTTGCGGTCTGATACCACCGCCACATCATGTCCCTTGAAATCCAGATTTCTTAAATAGTCCAGAGAGCCGCGGCACATCATGTCTCCGTCCAGATAAAGAACCCGATCTGTCACAGGAGCCACTGTGGGAGCCACCAGGAAACGATAGAAAAAGGCAGCCACGCCGTCAGAGAGAAGAAGGGGCTTGAAGGCGCTGTCGTCAATAAGATGCACTTCCAAAGGGCTCTGCATAATCTGCGCCGCCTTCTCCAGTTTTCCCTTTTCTTCATCTGTCAGGTGATTCACAAAGAAATGGTAGCAGATGGGCATGTCCTCATTGTGGGCATGGACCGTAAGGGCCACCATACCCATGTGGGGAATGTAGTCTTCCGTCCCGGTGAGGGCGATGTGGAAATCTTCTTTTTCTGCCTTTCTGCCCAGATGAATGGTGTCTGTAACAGCATGGGAAAGAACGTTGCTCATGGATGTCTCCTTGTATTTCATGGAAATCGATTTTTGTAATATCAGAATCGGTTATATTTTATCATATTATAATGGCTTCTGTGTTCCATCTGCTATAATAAAGGCAGGTTTATCTCAAATTCATGAACGGCAGGGAGAAGAATATGAATCTTTTACTGGCAGATCTTCACAAATTCGTGGGCTACAGCGGCGGTATCGAGCATGTGCTGTCCCGCATGGCTTTTGCCATGAAGGAAAAGGGCTACCATGTGTCGGTGGTCATGGCAGATGAGAGGGAAGGAGCTTCTTTTTACCCCTTCCCCGAGGACTGCCATTTTTACAATCTTTTCCATATGGCCGGCATGAAGCCCATCCGCATGAGTTCTTTGGGGAAAGGGCTTCGGGAAATCACCCGCCTTTTCAGCAAGGCCGGCGCCAGGGAGCGGAATTACAGGATGCTTTCCGCCGCGGCGCCCCAGCTGGAGAGGGTGCTGGCGCTGGAGAAGCCGGATGTAATCATTTCATTCCGGGAGCCCACGGGCCGCCTGCTGCTGGAGGGGCTGGACACGAAGGTGCCGGTGATTTCCATGCTTCATAATGATCCCGATGAAATCTTCGCCCATGCGCCGTCAGGGGAAATGAGGGCTCTGGAAAAAAGCGCCCGTATCCAGGCTCTCATGCCTTCTTTCATAGAGAAGGCAGAAAAGTATCTCCGCTATGACCGCTTCGTGTACATTCCCAACGCCGTATCCATTCCTGCCATCTCCGCCCAGCCCGGATCTGCCCGCAAAGTCCACACCATCACCAATGTGGGCCGCATTACCGGCCGCACCAAGAGACAGCACCTGCTGGTGGAGGCTTTTGGCCTTCTGGCAAAGGATTTCCCTGACTGGCAGGTCAACCTCTGGGGCGATACCTATGACAAAACCTATGTCACCACCCTGAAGGGCATCATCAAAAAGCAGGGACTGGAAGGCCGGGTCCATCTTCGGGGCACCACAAGGGACATGGCTTCCGTGTGGAAGGAAACGGATATTTTTGCCTTCCCCAGTCACCATGAAGGCTTTCCCCTGGCCCTTACCGAAGCCATGGGCGTAGGCATACCGGCCGTGGGATACAGGAGCTGTCCGGCAGTGAATGAGCTCATCCATGACGGCGAGGACGGGTACCTCACCGACGACGGCGCCGCCCCCTTTGCAGAGGCTCTCCGAAAACTCATGGAAGATGCGGATCGAAGGACGGCCTTCGGAAAAAGGGCGAAGGAACATATGAAGCCCTTCGCTCCGGAAGTGGTGTGGGATGAGTGGGATCAGCTGATCAGAGAAGTCTTGAGGTCCGGGGACTAGTGGCCCTCCGCCTTTGGACACACCTGCGGTATGAAGGTTCAGAAGGTTCAGAAGGTTCAGAAGGGAAGGTTCTTAAGATGGATGGGCCTTCGGCCCAAGGGTTCTTAAGTTTGACGGCCTTGCAGGCCGAGGGTTGTGGTATCGCCCTCTCGGGCGATGAGTATGAAGTCAGCGTTACGGGATGCCCTTGCTGTACCATATGGCATGATAAGCATTCTA
>ULMP01030384.1_pt1 | contig 15932 bp, 19 predicted proteins | sample 1951681 | NCBI WGS metagenome assembly ULMP01 (sample SAMEA4835553, study PRJEB28245) | human gut metagenome | biome: gut microbiome; material: fecal sample | place: Denmark | collected 2008 | reverse complement strand
ATTGCATAATTCATTATATCAATCTCCTCTCTTAAAAAAAAATAAATAAAAAGAATATGCATTCAACATATTCTAGTGTTTATAAGATACTAATTGAATTGATATAACCTCAAACTTATTCATTTATAAAAGTTGTGTACTTTTGTGTGTCATAACATATAATCCATCTGGATTTTTTAGGATTATTTGTTCGTGATTATTTGTTTGATTTACTAAAATAACCTTGTAATAATCGTCTTTTAAAAAGTAAGTGTCAATACTATAAGTAAATATTTCTTCGCCACTACTAATTTCCATAGTTCCATTTAATTTATAAGATTTGCTATTTTCAACACTTTTTGTAAAATCTGCGACAGCATCTTCTAATTTGTACTCACCACATCCCGTTACCAAAAATAACATAGTTAACAATAAAACTAAATACTTTTTCATTTTCAAATCCCCTTTTCTAATTAACTATATTTTTAATATTTTAAAATATACATGTATAATTTTTAAAAATATTTACATAATAAAAGTAAAAGGATGTGTGATAATGGTAATTTTACAAAAAATAGCACTTGTAATCACAATTATTGGGGCTATTAATTGGGGTCTAATCGGTTTATTTGACTTCAATTTGGTAGCAACATTATTCGAAAGTGCTGAGGTAATCGAAAAATTTATCTATATTCTTGTTGGTATCTCTGGACTTATCAACATCGGAATATTATTTATGAATTTCGAAGATAGAGATTAAAAAAACTCCGTTACTTTTGTAGGTAATGGAGTTTTTTAATTATTCTTCAAATATTCTTATTCGAACAGTGCTGGAAACAACATAACTAACAAGAGGATTATCATTATTAATTTTTACTTCTACTTCATGTTCACCAATTCCTAGGCCTGCTAAATCGATATAAGCTTTTATGTTTTGGACATCTAAACTTTCAATTACAGATGCAACACCTTTAACTTGAACAGTTATCTCTTGATTTGGCAAAATATTAACATTTAAGCCATCAGCAATATTTGTTTCTTCAATATTATCCGCTATGTCAATAGTCCTTTGTTGTTCTTCACCGAAAGTAGCTGTAATTTCTACAGTATTATCACTCATATCACGAACGCCGTTTGGCTTTCTAATATTTACTTCGTAAGTCCAAGTACTTTCATTTCCTCGACCATCAACATTAATTGTTACAGGAACACTTTCAATATTATCTATTTGTGCTTGATCACCATAAATGGTTATTGAATATGATGTGTTGTTGTTAATTAATATCGAAGCTATAGCCTTACCTGTTACCAGTTCTCCAGTTGTTTCGACAGATATAGGTACTGTTTTTGAGTAGCTTTCTAATACAACGGTAGCACTTATTGTGCTCGGTACAATTTCTACGTTAGTAAGGCGATTTCCTTTAGAATCATATGCTGCTAATTCAACATTAGAAATATCGAATGTTCCTGCTTCAGTAAAGTTTTGTTGTTCTAAGTCGATTAAAGCTTTAACGGATGCTATTTCAGCTAAGGCATCACTTCCGCCTTTAACTACTACCTCAGATTTATCTAAACTTACAGATTCAACACTTAATTTGCTATCCAATGCATCAATATTTAGCAAATCATATGATATCGACATAACTTGACTTTCTTTATTTTTTATTGTTACTTGAACGTATTCTGGTGATAGTTGATAGCTAAGAGAATCAATTGATTTAGAATAAGTGAAGTATACTTTATATGGAGTATCACTTGGAGTATACTCTGATAAGTCTAGAATTACTTCATATTCTCCTAATTGCTTAGCTAAATAAATATCACTTTTACGGCCAGTTATAGTTATATCTACGGTTTCAGGAACACCTTCAACCACGTAAGCTTCTTCATTATATTTTACTACTACTGGTACGTTTGTTATAACTTCAGCTTCTGTTTCCACTAAAGTAATAACTTTCGAATCAATCAGCAAAAATAATACTACCGCAATTATTAGTGATAAATAAATTAAAAAATGCGGTCTATTTAATATTTTATCTAGTTTACCTTGATTTTTCTTAAATTTTTTGGATAAATAATACACTGCTCTACTTATAGGAACAATTATACATTTATCAATAATACTATATATTTTTTTAAAAAACTTTGTTATCATTCTTCTTCACCGTCGCTTTCATCTGCTTCGAAGAAGACTTCCATCTTCGGTTTTAGTTCATCGATTAGCATCATTCTGAATTGATCAGGCTCAAGATTATAATGCAATTTGCTATCAACTGCAATGCTAAGACGACCTGTTTCTTCGGATACAATTAAGGCAATTGCATCACTTTCTTCAGCAATACCTAGACCTGCTCTATGTCTTGTACCAAGTCTTTTTGAAATGCCGGGATTCATACTGGTTTTAAATACTGCACCAGCACAAGTTATTCTATCACCTTGAATTATTACACCACCATCATGCAATGGAGAGTTAGGGAAGAATATTGTTTCTAGTAAAGAGTCACTGATATCAGCATAAACCTTGGTAGAATTTTTGATATATTCTTCAAGAGATATTTCTCTTTCGATTACAATTAGAGCTCCAATTCTATTTTTTCGTAAATATTCAACAGCTCGCGTTATTTCATATACAACTTTTTCCCTTTCATCGACAGTAAGTATTTTATGACGGCCTAAAAGTTGAGTGCGGCCTAAAGACTCTAAAACACTTCTTATTTCTGGCTGGAAAATTACAATTATAGCTAGAGGCCCCCATTGAATGGCATATTCTAAAATGACTCCAACCGTATATAAATTAAGCCAGTCGCTTAAAAGTTTTACTATAAGAATTAAAATTACGCCCTTAACGATTAGGACCATTTTAATATTATTTTTAACATTTTTTAAAATATAGTAAAAGGCAATCCATACAAAACATATATCGAGTATTTTGGTGAATATATCCCATACTAATGACAAATTCATTTAAACACCATCCTTGAATAATACTGCTTATACATTATATCAAATTTTTAGAAAAATAAAAAGTCCTAAACGGACTTAATTATTGTTGAGGCGTTGAGCCTGAAGTTTGATTATTTTGGTTGCCAGGTTTTATAGTAACATTTTTATTAAGGGCATCTGATAATGACATGGATTGATCCATGTTTTTTAAATCTTGTACATTTATTTCTTCTACTTTATTTTTTTCAGATGCTATTTTAAAAGGAGATGCTTTATGACGTTTTTTTTCAACAAAATAACCAATTAAAGCAAATATTAAAATTACGCTTATAATTATAAACAAAATATGCCATTTAGATAAAAAATCTAATAATCTTTCCATTTTTCCTCCTTTTAAGATATAGTTAACGATTGTCCTTCTGGTTGAATTTGTATAAAGGTATTGCCATCATTAACTTTTAATTCTTCGCCATTTTCATAATAATATTTTGTTTGATCAGAGCGACTTGATTTTTGCCAAGTTATAGGAACAGCATAACCATTACTAATATAATAGCCAGTACCGCTACCAATATTTTCTATTTCTTGTCTACCTTTATTTTCTCCATCATCTAATGTATAATTATCTACTTGATAAGTAATAATATTTTTAAAAGTATATTGTTCTTTAGTAACGTAGTCAGTGTGGGCATCTCCGTTTACAAATCTTTTATAAGTTTTAGATTCACTATCGTATTCATAGCTTGAGGTTATACTTCCTGAGTATTTTATACTTACATTACTTGCAGGAGTAGCACCTTCTAAACCGGACATGTCTATTTCATCGATACTATAATTTAATAATAAATCTTTATTTCTTTCAGTTCTTTTATTACCAAGGCCATTTTCTAGCATCTCAATACTAGTAAAAAGACGGTGTTCACTAGAAACATTTAAACTTCTGTCTCGCCAGCCGGTTTTATTTTCTGAAACTTCAATGCGATCAACTCCAAGAGCTGTAAAGTCTCTGCTAGCTTGTGGACTTTGACCATGATGAACATAAATAGCATCATTTTCTAAAGCATAATCTAAGAAATAATGTCTAGCACTACGAATGGAGCCAATTCTTTCGGTATCTTGATCTAAGAATAAAGCCATGTATCTTGTTATGCCTCCTTCAACAATAATTTCATAAATTATATAGGCATCTTGCAAGCCACTTTGTAAAGGTCTAGCAACATTGATATTATTAATCATAACGGCATATGGTCTACTTGTCGAATTTTCATCAACAATTTGAAGTTTTTTTACTTCTTCAACTGGTTCATTATTTTCCTTTTTTGGTGTTGGCTCTGAATCATTTTTAGAAAATAAACCTGCTTTAAAAGCTATTAAAAGAGCAATTCCTAATAATACTACCCCAACAACAATTAATATGATTTTGTTTTTCTTTTTACTCAATATTATTTTTAATGATTTTGCCATACTACCTCCGATTTATTTGCCTTTGTAAATCCCTTTTTTTAATACTTTCTCTTTTATCATATAATTTTTTCCCACGAGCAATTCCAAGTAAAATTTTAGCTTTGCCATTTTTTAGGTATATTTTTAAAGGAATTAGAGTATAACTTTCTTTTTGAACTTTTTCTAACAATTTTTTTATTTCTTTTTTATGTAAAAGTAATTTTCGTTCCCTGCTTGGATCGTGATTAAAAATACTGCCAGAATCATATTTTTCAATAAACATATTAATAATATATGCTTCATTATTTTTAATGCGCACGTAACTATCTGTTATATTTACTGATCCTTTTCGAACAGATTTTATTTCAGTACCTACTAGAGCAATGCCCGCTTCTAGCTCATCTTCAATAAAATAGTTAAAATAAGCTTTTTTATTTTTGATCTCCATCTGATCCCCCTACTACTTCAAAATCTATTGTACTATTTTCTTTATTAGCAGCAGTAACAACAACTGTTACCTTATCTCCAATTCGATATTTTTTGCTATTATCCTCTTTAACTAAAGAAAGTATTTCCGGTATGTAATTATAATATCCATCCAGAGTGCTTATGTGAACTAAACCTTCAACTAAATTTTCTAACTTGACAAAAAAGCCAAAATTTGTTACCCCACTAATAATTCCTTGATACTTTTCACCAATATGATTTTCCATATATTCAGCCATTTTCATTGATAATACATCTCGTTCTGCTTCAGCGGATGCAACTTCTGTTTCACTAGAATTGGTTGCTACATCTACAAGATATTTTTGATTAAAGTTAATTGTTTCCATATCTATCCGATTTTCAAATAGATACGTTCTTAATAATCTGTGAACTGTTAAATCTGGAAAACGACGGATTGGACTAGTAAAATGAGTATAATTTTTTAAAGCTAAGCCAAAATGACCAATGTTATTTGTACTATATACTGCTTTTTTCATACTACGTAAAAGCATATCTGATAGAATTGAAAATTCCTTTTTTTCTTTTAATTCATTTAGAACCTTTTGCATTGTTAAAGGAGTGATCTTGCTTAGATTGGTATGAATATGATAACCCATTTGCTTAATAAGATTTTTAAAGTCTTCAATTTTTTCGCTACTTGGCAGGTCATGAACACGATAAATAAATGGTAAATCCATATTATTAATATGAGTCGCTACAGTTTCATTGGCAGCAATCATAAAGTCTTCAATTAGATTTTCTCCATCTCCACGAGTTCTTTTAACTATATCAATAGCTTTACCAGATTCATCTTGAATAATTTTGGCTTCATCAATACCAAAATCGATATAGCCGCGAGATGTTTTTTCAGCTCGCAAAATTTTTGCTAACTCATTCATTTCTTTTAATGTGGAAGCATATGGCTCATAGCCTTCAGGTATAATATTTTCTTGAAGAATTTTATTAACATTTTTATAAGTCATTTGTTTATTTGATTTTATGTATGAAGGGAATATATCATAATCAATTACATGACCTTTATTATTTATAGTCATTTCACAACTTATAGTAAGCCGTATTACTTCGGGATTTAATGAACAAATGCCATTTGATAATTGGTGTGGGATCATTGGGATAACCGTATCAGCTAAGTAGCTTGATGTTCCTCGGGCAAAAGCTGTTTCATAAAGACTAGTACCCACTCGAACATAATGAGAAACATCAGCAATGTGAACACCTAAAATATAATTTTCATTGTTTTTTTCTAGGCTTATTGCATCATCAATATCTTTTGTATCATCACCATCAATTGTAAAAATTATTTTATTAGTTAAATCTCGACGCCCTTTTAATTCTTCTTTTTTTACTTCAGCAGGAATGTTTTCTAATTCCTTTAAAACAGCAGAATTAAATTTAGTTTCAATTCCATGCTTTATAGCAATTGATAAAATGTCTACTCCAGGGTCATTTTTGTGGCCAATTATTTGAGTGACTTTACCCAAAAACATTCTGGTTCCAATTTCTTTAATAACACTTACCACTACTTTATGGCCTTCGACGCATTGTTTAGTACTTTCTTTGGTTAATTTAACCATTATATTTAACTTTTCGTCATCTGGCTTAAATGTCAATTTGTTCTTTATTTTAATCATTTCACCAACAATGTTGTTAATATCTCTTTTTAATATTTTAATAACTCTGGCTTCCCTTTCACCATTGTTAGTAACAAAATCAACTTCAACAAAGTCACCATTAATAGCGCCATGGAGAAATTCACTTTTTATAAAAATATCAGGTTCACCAGGAACATCTACAAAACCATTACCATTACGATTAATGCTAATTACTCCACATTTTAATGTTTTAGTATTACTCATTAAAAGGAATTCATGCTTTTTCGATTCATGAATTATACCATCTTTAGTTAATTCTTCTAAATTTCTTTCTAACTCTTGAATCTCTTCAACACTATTAAGTCCTAGTTGATTATTTATTTCCATAACACTTTTGGCTTTAGTTTCATTCTTTAGAATTTCTAATACTTTTTCCTTCATTTCTACCCTTCTTTATAAGTACAGGTCATAGTATTACTATCTGGCCATGATATCTGTACATAACTTGCTGTATCATTACTAATCGTTTCACCTGTTAACGGGTTAATTAAATCAGCCTTTAGATAGTCATGGGAAATTAATGTTTCATAGTTAACTTTACATAGATGTTCATAACCTAAACATATTGCTTCGGTTATATTTTCATCTTTAGCATATTCACAAGCAGTTTGTTCTACATCTTTTTTGAAATCCATAATTTCTTTATTGTGGATACCACCAACAACCAAAACTATTCCTAAGACTACTAGAATTGTTATAATTAATATCAATAAAATTATTAGGTTCCTCTTTTTATTCTTCATATTTATCACACTCTAAGTATATCATATTTATTTAAAATAAAAAACATTTAGTTCGTATTTATGGCATATCATATGTACATGTTTTTTCTCCATTATCCCAAGTTATTGAAACTCTGTCATTATTATACGAAGTTATAGGGTTATCATTTGAAGGATTTTTTAAACTACTATCTAAAAGGCCAGCAGCTATTAATTCGCCGATGGAAACGGTATCATTAGAACTTATATCATTAATTTCAGCATAAACACATGCAGCATCTTGAATCTGATTAACGTAATCTTCGGTATCTTTTTCTTCTTGACGATCAAGCATGCCAGTAATACTTACGCCGACAGTTACAGAAATTATTACAATTAATGTTATTGTTACGATTAGTTCAATTAATGTAAATCCTTTATCTTTCATATTATCACGAATTTATTATAACATAACTTTCTTAATATAAACATAAAAACTTCGCATTTAATTTGTATGATGTTATTGGAAGTGAGGTGATTAAGTGAATATAAAGATTATTGGGAGTAATTGTAGTAATGGTATAAAACTCAAAAAATTGCTGCTTAAGGTAGCTAGCAATTATGACGGAGATGTTGAGATAGAGTTAAAAGACGACCAAGAATCATTAAGGAAATATAATATTAAAAATAAACCAGGCTTGGTAATAAATGGTCATAAATTCAGCGAAGGAAATGTACCAAGCGATAGAGAAATTTTAAAATATATTAAGTCATACACAACTAGTTAAAGAAGCCGACGTGCTTCTTTCTTTTTATGTTTTTAAATACTATCTTCCTTTTTTAGAAGGTTCATATAAGTATCAATATATAGCAATTTGAATAAAGGATCATCTGTTTTAAAGCAAGTTCAATAACGTTTACATCAGTTAGAGGACTGTTATACACTTCGGTTGGTTTATCGCTCTTTTTATACTATCCAGGAAGCCAAGATAAATTATAACTTGTAGCTTCGATACTTCATCAACTGATACACTTAATCCTCTATTTGCATTTAGCCCTACTATTTCACCTATCATACTATTTGTAGTAATTATATAACCTCCTGTATTATAGCTACTATTTACCCATTCTCTCCAAGTCATTCCTTCTGCCGCTTGATATTCAGTATTACCAATTGTAAATGTTATAGGATTTCCAAAAGTAGATGCAGCTATATTATAGATTTCAGACGTTTTATTATTTGTGTCAGTAGCATATATTTTTATGTTATAAGATGTACTAGAGTTTAAATTATTAAAAATATAATAATTATAGTAAAGCTAAAATATTCACCATTATTTATTGAAAAATAATAATTATGTATATCAGCATCGCCTTTAATCGCTTCTACATTTACAGTAATACTATCTGATGTAGATGAAGTTGTTACGTTATTTATTATAGGTAATTTATATACATCAAAATAAACGTAACATTTATCAGAAGTATTTGCTTGCATTACAATCTTTTATTTTCATCATCCCATGTAAGGGTGCTACCATTTTCGCAACCGGATAACCTTTCATTAAAAGTATATCCATCCTGCGGCCATGTGTTATCACTTGATACCATATATTCTCCACTACCCGTTTCTGTTTCATACATCATAGTTAGGGCATTAGTATTCATTTGCCTTTCTTCTGTCTCATTAGTTATAACTTCATAACTTCTGTTACTACTATTAAACATAACAAATAAACAACCAGATATTACTACTAATATAGATACTATACCTATAATCGCTTTTTTCTTCATTTGCACTCCTTTATTTTATATAGGTATATTATAAATCAGCATTTTATTTTATACAAATGTATAAAAGACTTAAAATTGCTATTTCTTTATAATTAAGTGTAAAGAGGTGCATATTTCTTGGAAAAATTAAAAAGCAAAGATATACTAGCAATTAATTTAAAATATTACAGATATAAAAATAATCTTTCACAAGAAAAATTTGCCGAAATGTTAGGTAGTACTTTACCATATATAAATCAGTTAGAAAATGGCAGAAGAAAGCCAACACTTGAGTTGTTGGACAAATTTACTGGAAAACTTGGCATTACTAGTGCGGAGTTAATTACATATAATGAAAATCATAATATCATGGCTAAAAGAATTGATGAAAAAAAATAACATTGGACATTAATCTCAATGTTATTTTTTATTGTAAAAACATTACAAATGATATTATAAAGAAAGCAATACCTAAAACCATTGTCGCTCTACTTATAAAAAGTTCTAGACCTCTTTCTTTAGCGTGTTGAAATAAATTTTCATTACCACCGGTGATAATTTGACCAGCATCGCTAGCTTTATTACCTTGTAATAAAACAACAGCAATTAAAAGAATAGATATAACAAGTAATATATTTTCTAACATTTTCTCACATCCGTTTCGTTAATAATTTACCATAAATAAAGAAAAAAAGCAACATTACTTTTCAGCATTTTCTTCTGTTGTAGCATTTTCTTCTGTTGCTTTTGGTTTTCTACCTCTTGAAGATTTTTTTTCGCCGGATTCAGTATTTTCTGAACTATCGCTATCAGTGTTTGCTGTTTCTTCAACAGGTTTAATTTTTCCAGTTTTAACAATAGATTCAATTTGTTCTTTAGTGATTGTTTCATATTTCATTAAAGCATCACTTAGTTGGAAAATTAGGTCTTTATTTTCTTTAATTATTTTTTTAGCTTTTTCGTAGCATTCTTCGATTATTTTGCGAGTTTGTTCATCGATTTCTAAAGCTACTTGATCAGAGAAATTTTTAGACTTAGCATAATCTCTTCCTAAGAATACGCCTTCACTCTTTTCTTCGTATTGAACAGGGCCAAGTTCACTCATACCATATTCAGTAACCATGCTACGAGCAATTTTTGTTGCTCTTTTAATGTCATCACTTGCTCCAGTAGAAATTTCACCTAGGAACATTTCTTCACTAACACGTCCTCCAAGAAGGCCAGTGATTTGAGCTAGCAATTCATCTTTAGTTAAAACTGCAATCTTTTCTTCTTTTGGAAGCATCATAGTATAACCACCAGCCATACCACGAGGAATGATAGTTATCTTGTGAACTTCTTGAGCATCTTCAAGCTTTAAACCAATAACAGCATGTCCTGCTTCGTGAATACTAACAAGTTTCTTTTCTTTATCAGTAATCTTTCTTGTCGTTTTAGCAGGTCCAAGTAATACTCTATCAGTTGCTTCATCTATTTCATCCATAGTTATTTCTGTTTTATTACGGCGAACCGCAAGCAAAGCTGCTTCATTTAAAAGGTTTTCTAGATCAGCACCACTAAAACCTGGAGTTCTTAAACTTAAATTATCTAATTTAACATCTTTTGCTAAAACTTTGTTTTTGGCATGAACTTTTAAAATTTGTTCTCTTTCATTTGCATCAGGTAGACTTACTGTTACTTGACGGTCAAAACGTCCTGGACGAAGTAATGCTGGGTCAAGTACATCTGGACGGTTAGTTGCAGCGATGATGATTATTCCTTCATTTTCGCCGAAGCCATCCATTTCAGTTAATAATTGGTTAAGTGTTTGTTCTCTTTCATCATGACCTCCACCAAGGCCAGTTCCTCTTTGGCGACCTACAGCATCAATTTCATCGATAAATATCAAACATGGTGCATTACGTTTTGCTTCTTTAAACATATCACGAACACGGCTTGCTCCAACTCCGACGAATAATTCAACGAAGTCAGATCCGCTTATAAAGAAGAACGGAACATTTGCCTCCCCTGCAATAGCTTTAGCCAGCAATGTTTTACCTGTTCCTGGAGGACCTACTAGTAGGACACCTTTAGGAATTCTTGCTCCCATTTTTTCAAATTTTTTAGGATTCTTTAGAAAATCAATTAATTCTTCAACTTCTTCTTTTTCTTCTTTTAAACCTGCAACATCTTTAAAGCTTTTCTTATCGTTTTCATTACTTAAACGAGCTTTACTGCGGCCAAAGTCCATAGAGTTTTTATTAGAGTTAGCAAGCTTCATAAATAAGAAGTACATTACAACTACTAATAATACTAGAGGTAAAACATTAATTATAATATATAAGAACATGTTTTCCCCAGGATCAGCATTAGTATCATATTCTGCGATATCATTTTTTTCAATTAACGCTAAAATATTATCTAATTCTGTTCCGACTGCTCTAGCTGTAAAAGATTCAGTAGCGCTATAGCCATCCAATTTACCTTCAATGTAATAAATACTTTCATTACTTTTAGGTGTAACGGTTATTTCTGTTACGTTATCTTCTTTTAATTCTGTAATTAACTCACCGGTGGTAAGTTCATTTACTTTTGTCCCTTGCATATTAAGGGCAAATATTACAATTATTACCACAAATCCCAATACTAGGTATGGTAAAACATTTTTAAAATTATCATTTTGTTTTGGTTTTACATTCATTTAAATTCTTCACCTTGCCTCACATTTAATTATTATATCATATTTTTCGGATTTGTCTTTAGCAAATTGCGATTTTTTTAATCCAGGAAGCCAAATAATGGTATCACTAGCATCAACTAATATTGGATAATTAATCCTTTCTTCTTTTGGTAATTTAGAATCAATAAAAATGTCACTAATTTTTTTACTACCATTTAAGTTTTTAATATACATCTTATCACCATTGCGTTTTGTTCGCAGTTTAAGTGGTAACTTAATATCTGTACTTAAAAGATAAATACAGTTGTTACTATCGTCCCCTTCAGTAGAATTATAATAAAATGTAAAATATTTGGTAATTACGTCTTTATCAAAAACAATTTCTGTAAAGTTGACATTTTCTGGTTTAATTATTTTTAAGTAACCATATTCATTGATACATTTATAACCATTATTTAAATCGATCGACTTATTATTTTTATCAAGTAATTTTATGATTTCAGCCATTTGATTATCACTTATATCAAAATAATCATATTTTTGAATTTCTTTGACAATTAATTCAATTGTCTTTTTCTTAATAAATGTATTTTCTAAATTAAGTTTGTTGATATCTATAGAGTTATCAACAATTAATTTATTATTTTTAATATACTCAGTTACAAAGTTATCATACTCACTTAGTTCTTTGCTAAACTTTAGATATTTTAAATGAACATTAGCATCTTCATTTTTTAAAAACGGAAGTATTGTGTGTCGATAACGATTACGCGTATATTTTAAGTTATCATTACTAGCATCAACTCTATATGGAATAGCATTTTCATTATTATATTTTAAAATTGCTTCTTTAGTAGTTGTCAGTAGTGGTCTTAGAATTTGGTAAGATTCATTGGTATTTACTTGTCTAATACCAGCATAGCCACTTAAGTTACTACCACGAGTAAGACGCATTAAAATTGTTTCAATTAAGTCATCACCATGATGGGCAGTAAGTAAATATTTAGATTTATATTTGTTTATAACTTGATCAAAGAATTTATACCTACGAATTCTTGCGTCTTCTTCACTAAAATCTCCAGTAAGATAATCAGTAATTTCTAGTAATTCAAATACTATATCGTTTTTCTGACAGTATTCTTGAACCATTATAGCCTCTTCTTCACTTTCTGTTCTTAATTTGTGATTAACATGCGCACAAATCACTTCGATTTTTTTGGTTGTTTTTAAGTTGTTAACTAAACTAAGAAGGCACATAGAATCAGGTCCACCACTACAAGCAACAACAACACTAGTATTATCTTTAATGTTATTATTTAAAAATTCTAATTCTGTTTTCATAAACCACCTATAAGTTTTTTAGATTGTATAATAACATATCATATATATTACCATCAAGTATTTTATCGGGATCAGTAGATTCATAGTTAGTTCGATGGTCTTTTACTAGTTTATATGGTTCTAGAATATAACTGCGAATTTGACTACCAAAATTAATGCTAGTTGCAGTATCTTTTAAGGAAGCTATTTCAGCCTTTTGACGCTCTAATTCCATCATATATATTTTAGTTTTAAGCATAGATAATGCTTGTTCTTTATTCTTTAATTGGCTTCGTTCATTTTGACAAGTTACTACAATCTTTGTTGGTAAGTGAGTAATTCTAACTGCAGAATTGGAAGTATTAACAGATTGTCCTCCAGCTCCACTTGAGTGATAGACATCGATTTTTAAATCTTCTTCTTTTATTTCAACATTAATATTTCTTTTAATATCTGGTGTTACAGTAACCGATGCAAAAGATGTATGTCTTCTGCCCCCGGCATCAAATGGGGAAATTCTAACAAGGCGATGAACTCCACTTTCATTTTTTAAATAACCATAAGCATAATCCCCACTTATTTTTAGAGTTATACTTTTAAGGCCAGCTTCATCGCCCTTAAGTTCGTCAATTATTTCCCACTTGTAACTATTTTTTTCGGCAAATCTTTCATACATACGAGCAAGCATACTAGTCCAGTCACAAGATTCAGTACCACCAGCACCTGGATGAATTTCTAAGTAACAGTTTAGTTCGTCGAATTCACCAGATAAAAGTGTAGTAGTTTCTAACTCATCTAATTCTTGTTCTAGGTCTTTAATACTTTCAGTTACTAACTCTAAAAGTTCATCTTCATCACTTGCAACAATAGCAAGGTCATCTTCTATTTCTTTAAATAACTTTTCATAGAGTTCTAATTCCTTTTTTAAGTTAGTAATTTTCTTGTTGATAACTCCAGACTTTTCAACATCTTGCCAGAAATTATCTGCTTTAGTTTCTTCTTCTAATTCTTTTAGCTCTTGACGTTTACTACTTAAGTCAAAGATACCTCCCTAATTCAGATAATTTATTTTTATATTCATTAAGTTTTGTTAATAATTCATTTTTTTCCATGTATTTTCGTCGAGTAGACAAATCTCGACTTACCTCTCTTTCTTTCATATCTTTAGTGAGAGGTTTGTCTCGTTGCCCCTCACAGAACCGTACGTGCAGTTTTCCCGCATACGGCTCTTCATATAATAACGACTATATGCTAGTCCCTTTGCTCCAGAGTCATTACTTCCTTCTTCACTACTATGAACTAGTCCGACTACTTACAAATCGTCTGCCTAACTTAGTTTGCAAAACCTTGCTTCGGCATACCTGTTACTATTGGTGTTTTAAACCGTTTAGGATTAGGAATTTATAAGTTCTCCCAGGTATACTTAACATATCAATGATATACTCGCCATGCTCTATGGACCCCGGTGGCACTCTCACGATATCTCGCTTAGCGGTATCGCCGTTATTGTCTGCTGTGTAAGGAACCACATCGACTACCACTATTTCTATCTAACGAGGCTGAATCACTTCACACTTTCGTATTACGGCTCGTATTCTCGCTTTCCTACGCTTAAATCTAATCTCACGATTTTGACTCCAAGGCTAACTAATGGCGACTTGCTAGGTCTTACCATATCGTTTTCCCATCCGACTATATATTAAGCACCGAACTGGCGCACTCCTTAAAATTAGTATAGCAAAAATAAGTTTAAAAATAAAGAAAAAAGGAAACTTGTTATTTCCTTAATTAGCGCTCCATAAACCATGTAAATTACAATAAGCATTAACTTCGATTATTTCTTCATTAATGTCTTTATTGAATTTAACTTGAGGATTATCTCCTGGATTTAAGTTAAAACGATATTCTCTTAAATTAGTAAATACATGTATCCACATAATATAATGTTCTTCAGTCATTGGATGTAGAGTTTCTCCAACAGTGATTGTTACTAATTCGTTATTAATTTCAACAACTGGCACGTGTTTTTCAGTTGCTCCATCAGTTGTGTTAGCAACTAATTCTTCCATTGGTTTTCCACAACACATAACTCTAACATTAGAGTCATTTATAACTTCAACTAAATTGCCACAGATTGGGCATCTTAAAAATTTCTTTTTCATAAATTCACTTCCTTCGTTTTAATTTTAACATATTTCTGTATATTTCTTCCAATTAATTTAACTACTTGACAAAAAAGAATCAAGATTATTCTTGATCCTCAGGATACTTAATTGTTGCAATTTGACCGATTGTTCCTTCTGAATAAGTAATTACTACTTCATCACCAGCAGTCAAGAATGGTAATATATTGCGTCCATCCTTGATTGATGCTACATAGTGATTATTTTCACTATCTGTTAGATAATAATTGGTATTTCCTTCGATTACAGTAGTTGTAATATCTGAAATAGTAAGTGTTTTTTCTTGTAAATTGTTTGAATCATATTCATTTGATACTTCATTTAAGTAAGCTTCTGCTGCTGCTTCGATACCTAAAGCAGAATCACTAACAACTACTTTTTGATAATCTTCGACATCGACGAAAGCATACATTTTAACAAGTCCTGCATTATCTTTTAGACTCATCAAATAAGTTGGTCGATTATTTAAGTTGATAAGTAGTGGGAAAGTTGCAGTATATTCTTTTTCTTGAACTAATCCTTTAGCAGAATCCATAGCACTGTATTCTTTAGCTCCCGGCGCACTATAGTAATGAGTTTCTTTAGTTCGTAAGTTAACCATGACAAATCCTAAAATTGATTCATCGTTAGAAACAGAAGTTATACCAGTATATAGATAAACATCATCATCCATTACTAAATAATTATATCCTTCAGTTGTAACAGTTACGTTTTTTTGACCAAATATTGAGTTGATAAACCCTTCTTTATATTCTCCCCAGTTATCAAGTTG
>ULMP01050308.1_pt1 | contig 16000 bp, 6 predicted proteins | sample 1951681 | NCBI WGS metagenome assembly ULMP01 (sample SAMEA4835553, study PRJEB28245) | human gut metagenome | biome: gut microbiome; material: fecal sample | place: Denmark | collected 2008 | reverse complement strand
CAATTCCCTTTTATCCATTTGTGACAACATATTCATTAATTTTGCCATGTCCATGTTATTCATTAAATCACTCCTCTAAATAATATATATTTGAAACTATAATAGTATATTCTATAAAAAGTAAAATGTGAATGTTGACGACAAATTTAAATTGAATTATAATTCAAATATACTAATTAAAATGAATGATATAAAAAACACTAATTACAGCAATATATAAAAATTATAATAAATTTCAATAAAGGAGGAATTCGTATAATAAATAACTTTAACTATACGAAGAAAAGAAATGAAGAAAAAAAGTTTAATGTTTTTATTAGTTTTATTACTCATTATAGTAATTATTTTTATAGTATTTATAGTTGCAGATGAGTTTAATATTATTAATTTAAGAAAAAATAGTAATTTACAAAATCTGAATTCGGAAAATGCATTAAATGTAAATAAAGAAGAGAATGAAGGGGATTTTCAAAACAGTTCTGGCGAAAGTAATGGAAATAATACAGGGGGAAATGTATCTAATGAAAGTAAAATAGATTTTGAAACAAAAAAACAGATTTTACACTAATAGATCAAAATGGAAATAAAGTTAGTTTATCAAATTATAGAGGAAAAAAAGTTGTCATACTCTATTGGGCAGTATGGTGTCCGCCTTGTAAAGAAGAAGTTCCTATAATAAATGAATTAAGCAAAGAATACAATGATGCAATATTTTTAACAATAGTTTCTCCAACGTTGGGAGAAAATTCAGAATATAAGACATATCAAGAAGAAATTGCAGCTTATATACAAAAAAATAATATTGAGGTACCAGTTTTAATAGATGAAGGAAAAAAATGTTTAGATATTTATGGAATAGAAAGATATCCATGTACTATATTTGTAGATGAATATGGAGATATAAGAGAGAAAGTTGGAAGTGAAGAAAAATCAGGAAAATTAACAAAAGAAGAGATTATAAAAAAAATTGGAAGAATATTAAAGAACTTTAATAGATTAAGACACAATCAATTAGCGAAAATAATAATAAAGAAACAATGTATATAAATTACAAAAACAATAATAAAGAATAAGTTATATAAATTAATGAAATGGGAGAAATAGTGAAGTAAAATATTTTGTTTTTAGATTAGTATAAAATTAGCAGAATATCAAAAATAAAAAAGGTTAATAGTTTTATATTTATTATACTATTAACCTTTTTTGTAATATAGTAATAAAATTGTAATTAAAATTTAATAAAAAAGGCAAAACGACCTTCCGTAAATATAAAAATTGTATGTAGAAAATAAGAATATATTACATATTGAAATGTAAGCGAAAAATGCTACAATAGGATATAATTATAAAAATAGGGAAAATATGCAAAAAACATTATGAAATAATGCTAAAACCATTGAAAACAAAGTAAAAATGGGTTATAATAAAGTATGAGATATTATGTTTAGGAGGTCACTATGGGAAAAGTAATAACAAAAGTAACATCAGCAATAATAACCACAATACTAGTATTTTCTAATTTATTAGTACTTGGTGGAGAAGTTATAGCTTATGGAGGAGAATTAGAAGAACAGAATACAAAAACAAACAACTCAAAAGTAGAATTTAATAGCTACTTTGATGATGGTGTACATGGAAAAGAATATAAAACTACAGAAGAAGGAAAGATATATTTAAATCTTAAAGTAAAAGAAGAAGGGTATTTAAAAGATATTGTAGTTAATTTTTCAAACGCAAACTTTATAATAGATAGTGACAAGATTAAATCTGAGTACGTCCAAAAAGTTAATGATAATAAAGATACAATAACTTTAAATTCAATAAATAAAGGTGAGGAAGTAACTATAGAGGTGCCAATTAAAATTCTAAATGAAGAAAATGTAAAGGCAGATAATTTCTCTAAAGTTACTGATGTTATTTTAACAGCTAATTATATAGATATAAATGGAAATACAAAAGCTGTAACAAAAACAATTAAAACTCAAGTTGAATGGAATGGAACAGCAGAAATAGAAAATACGACACAACTATCAAAATATATTCCATACAATGTTGGAGAAGAATATGGTGTAATATTCCAATCATTAATTTCTAATAAAGTAAAAGATAATTCAATGCCAGTAAAAGAACAAATAACTACAGTAGAAGTTCCATTAATAAACGAAGCTAAACCAGAAGAGGTTAAAGTTACAGTAAATAATACAAATGCTACAAATGGAAAAGAAAATGGTGTAGAATTTAATCAAGACAATTATACATATAACAAAGAAAATGGAAAATTAGAAATAAAATTAACAAATAATCCTAATGATCAAAATAATATTAGTTGGAAAAAGAATTCAGTAGATGAAATTTTAGTAAACTTCATTTATAAAGGTAAAGAAATTTATGATTATGTTTTAAGCAATGAAGTAAAAGGAACATTAAAATTAAATGTAAAAATGAGTTTATACAATAACGTAGAGACTAATATAAATAAAGATTTTGCATATGACTATACACTAAAAGACAAAATTGGAAATATTAATACAGTTTCAATCTCATCAAATGAGAAAATAAGTAAAGGTTATATATATGCAAATTATGATAAAAAAGATGGATTAAATGGAACAATTTATAATGAAAATTATATAATAGATATTGCTTATGCAGGTATAGAAAATGAATTGGAACTAAATCAAGCAATAGATAAATTTGAAATTAATGATGAAAAAAACATAAGTACTACAGTCGGAGGAACAAATTATACATATAATAAAAAAATAAAAGTTGCCGAAGATATTTTTAAGAAAATGTTAGGCGAAGATGGAAAAATAGAAGTATTTAAAACAGATAAAACAAAAATAGGAGAAATAAATAAAGATACAGAAAAAGATAATACAGGAAAATATATTTTAGATATTTCTAAAGAAGATGTAAACCAAGTAACTATAAAAACATCTAAACCTATTATAGAAGGAAAAATAGAAATCGAAATAGAAAAAGCAATAAAGGGAAAATTAAATTACTCAAAATCACAAATAAGAGAAGTTTCAAATTTGTCAAGTGAAGTAGCATTAAAAACAAGTACAGAAGAAGTTAGTGGTAATATAAAAATTAAAATGGAAGAACCTGTATCAAAAGCAAAATTAACTATAAATAAATCGGACTTATCTACATTAGTAAAAAATGAAAATATAGAAATTAGAGCTTTATTAGATACATCAAATGTATACAATGCATTATATAAAAATCCAATAATAGAAATTGAATTACCAGAATACATAGAAACAATAGAAATAAAAAGTAGTAAATTACTATTTGAAGATGAATTAAAATATAAAAAAGCAGAATTAATAGAAAGAAATGGCAAAAAAGTAATAAGAATAGAATTTGAAGGAACTCAAACAAAATACAATACAGAAAATTCAGAAATACAAGGAGCAACAGTAGTAATAAGTGCAGATGTTACTTTAAATAAATTAACACCAAGAAAAAATGAACAAATAGTTATGTATTATACAAATGAAAATACAGATTTGTATGAAACAAGTAATATTACACCAGAAGGAGCAAATACAAATAATGAAACTATCTCTGTTGTAAGAGCAAAAGCAAATTCTAATGCACAAGAAATAAAAGGTATGGTAAAGGCAGATGTAAACTTTGTAGTTCCAACAGGTGTTATGGTATCAGCAGGAATTGATAATTATAAAGAAGGAGCATCAGGAATACTATCAATTACAGATGAGTCTCTAGATGTAGAAATAGCACCATTTGCTAACAAAAGAATAGCAACGGTTAAAGGAACATTAACAAATAATAATACAAATCCAATTAGTAATGTATGTATATTAGGAAGATTTCCTTCACAAGGAAACAAAAAAATAGACTCAACAGACGATTTAGGAAATACAACAACATTTAGTGTATCAAAAGCAATTTCAGTTTTAGGTATGGATACATCTAAAATAGAAGTTTATTATTCTGAGAAAACAGATGCAAATAAAGATTTAAAAGATACATCAAATGGATGGACAACTTCTCAAACAGATTTAACTAAAGCAAAATCATATTTAATAGTATTAAAAGATAAAATAGAAGCAACAGGAACAATCGAATTTAACTATGAAATAGAGTTACCAAATAATATTGGTTATAACAAAAATGCAGCAACAATGTACAAAACATATTATACAAATGAAGCCTCAGAAGCAACAATGGAAGAAAGTAAACAAGCACCAATATTAAATTTAACAACAGGAAAAGGACCTGAATTAGAAATAAAACTTTCATCAAGTGCAGCATCAGATGGAAGAGTATTTAATGGACAATATGTAAGACTTTATGTTGAAGTTAAAAATACTGGAAAACTAGATATAACAAATGCTAAATTAATAGTAGGAGACTTAATAAATGCAAAATTCTCATATTTAGAAGATAGCAGTTTAGTGATTGATACAGATTACTTAGGTACAATGAATTTAGAAACAATAAAATCTGGGCAATCAAAAACAGTTTCATACGAGATTTTGTGCCAACCAGGACTAAATATAAAAAATGATGGAGAAGATGAGATAGATGAAGAAAAATTAAAAGAAGTCAGTGTTCCTTTAAAACTAACAGCAGATAATATAGAAGGAGAAATACCAGCGGAAACATATAAATTAACTTTTTATGAAGATGCAAAAAGAATTACTATTAATAACACTGTAGATGCATATGAAGATTTAATATATCAATCTGGAGATGAAATTAATTATACAATTGATATAAACAACAAAACAGATGCAGACATAAATAATGTAGAAGTTACAATTCCATTGCCAAATGGCTCTAAAGTGGAAGATACATATATAGAAAGTGGAAGCAATATTACTAAAGATGGAATTAATATAAAATCAGATAAAGTAATAGTAAATATTTCAAAAATGCCTGCGACATCTACAATGAAAATATATGTAAAATTTATATTAGGAGACAACCTACCAGAAAGTTTCTCTACAAAAGTTAGTTTAACAGATGGCACATATACATATTTGTCAAATGAAAAATACATATATACAGGAAAAATAAGTATAACAGCAGAACAAGTTGATCCAGTAAATCAATATATAAAAGAGAGAGAAGGTTTTGTATATTCTTTTAAAATAACTGCAAATAGTAGCTTAGGTGCTGAAAATGTAACTTTAGAGGTTAATTTACCAAAAGAAGCAAAATACACAGGAAATACAGTTGCAAATATTAAGACAGGTGATATTGTTGCATGTAGAGACGAATATGATATTAATACTAAAACTCTAAAGGTAACAATTCCTCAAATAGCGAATGGGGTAACCTTAGAAGCTAATATTTATGTAACAGCTGAATTAGAATCTGAAGAGGATGATGGTAAAGCAATTGTAAATAGTGCAAAAATATATGGAAATAATATAGAAGAAATTGCTTTAAATCCTGTTACTTATTACTTGGAATACAATCCAAACAAAGAAGATGATGGGACAATTCAAAATGGATATAAAATTTCTGGAACTGCTTGGATAGATTCAAATAAAAATGGTCAAAGAGATAATGATGAAGCAACTTTATCTAATGTAAAAGTTATGTTGCTATATAAGAAAAACAATCAAATAGTAACCTCAGAGACAGGGGAAAAATTAATTGTAACAACAGATGATAGTGGAAAATATGAATTTAGAAATATAAAATCAAACGAATATTTAGCTGTTTTTGTATATGATACATCAAGATATACAATAACAACATATCAAAAAGATGGAGTACAGGCTTCTAAAAATTCAGATGCAATTAATATGGAAGTAATATTAGATGGAGAAAAGACACGAGTTGGAATGACAGATACTATAGTATTGAAAAATAGTAATATAAGAAATATAGACATTGGATTATATGGAGAGGAAAAATTCGACTTAAGATTAGACAAATATATTAGCAAAATTAAGTTAACAACACCAACAATAGGAACAAAAGAATATAATTACGATAATTCTACATTTGAAAAAATTGAAGTATTGAGACAAAATGTAGATAAGAGTTCTATTGTTATAGAATATAAAATTGTAGTAACAAACGAAGGTGCATTACCAGGATATGTTAACAAAATTATAGATTATTTACCAAAAGATGTTAATTTTAATACCGAATTAAATAAAGATTGGTATTTATCAAAAGATAGTGGATGTATCTATAATACTAGCTTAGATAATCAGAAAATTAATCCAGGAGAAAGCAGAGAAGTAAGCTTAATTTTGACCAAAAAAATTACAAAGTCAAGTATAGGTAGTGTGGTATGCAACATGGCAGAAATATATCAAGCTACAAACGAAGCAGGATTACCAGACATTGATTCAGAACAAGCTAATAAATTAGAAACTGAAGATGACTTAGGAACAGCAAATATTATCTTATCTATAGTAACAGGAAAAATAGTAGGATATATAACTATAATAATTATAGCTGCTGGAATTATAGCTACAGGTATAATTATTATTAAGAAAAAAGTACTAACAAAAATAAATTAGAAAGGAGGAAAAAAATGAAAAAATTATTAAAAACTATAAGAAATATTTGTATGTTAGTTGCGATTTTAGGTATTTCGGGATTAATTAGCTGTGTAGTAACAAATCAATTTGAAGTGCCGACTACTTTAGTAAAGACTGCGACATCAGAAGCTTTAGAGGAAGATAAAACAGATCATAAATCACAAGATACTGGAACATTCATTGTAAAAGATTATAGACCTCTTACAGAAAACGAATATGATCATTATAACAGACCAATAACTCAAAATGGAGCAAAAGATGAAGTATACTGTATTTCACCAGGTACTAGGTTGTCAGTTACAGGAAATAGTAAAGAATATTTACAATCATTAACAGGAAGTTATAGTATTAACCATTTAATTCCAACAGATCACGCAACTGACCCTCCACATAAGACAAGAAATACCGGAAAGAATAGACATTTATATGGTGGATATAAATTTAGTGATGGATATTATTACTGTAGTGGAGATCATGTTACACAAAATTCTATTATCAAAAACATATATACAGGACAAAATGTAAATACATATGATGTAGCATATATAGTTTCACACTATCCAGTTGGAACAGTTGATTATCAAAATGTTGAATTAGATATAGATAATTGGGCAGACTTTAAGCAATATGCTGTATGGAAGTCAAGCCTAGCAGTTAAAAAAATATCTTCTTCAAGAATAGAGTCAATAAGAAAAAAAGATCCTTCTATTATTAGTAATGGTGAAAATCTTATTAAACAGTCAAAAGTATATCAAGATATGACCGAAGGAATTAAAGCAACAACATATACTAATGAAAAATATACCACAAAAGATGGAGAAGTAAAAACATATCAAAAAGAAGCAGATTCTATGGTAATTCCACATACACAAGAAGAATTAGAAGAACTTCAAGATAATATGAAAGTAGATACAGATTTAGATAGTAATATGTATAAAGCAGGCCCTTTTACTTTAAATTATGTATATGGATTCAATTCAGAGATAAAAGCGTTAACAGAAGAACAAAAGAATGATCCAAATGTAAAATCAGTGCCTGTTAGTCAATATTCAATGAGTGGAATTTCAGATATGTATTTAGCATATGAAGATAAAAATGGTAATGAACAAAGAATAAATATAGATATGTTTATTAGACCAACATACTCAAGTAAGTATGCAGCTAATCAAAGTAAGACTAACCCTAAAGCTGGATTAGGAACAGGAGGAGATTATGGGACACCTAAATTTTGGAGTAATTATTCTTTAACTGGAGATGTAAACTTAAACAAAATAGACTGGTGGTGCTATGATGCATTTAGAAATTATCCTGCACCAAATGAAGAATTTTATGTTGAATTTTCATATAAAGGAGAATTGCCAGCATCACTAAAATTAAAAGTAGAATATAAATATTTATCTATTGATTTCTTAGCTTGTAGAAGAAAAGGTACAACATATTATCTTTATGAAAGTTATCATAATGATAAAGCTTGTAGGAGAAAATGTTCAATTACTGGATGTAGGCACGTGCATGGGAACTGTACTGTTGGAGTTTCAATGAGTTCAGAGAATACATCGCAACCGTTAACATATGTGGATTACTATAGAGAAATTATAACAAATAAATATGAAATACCATTTAAAACTATAGGAGCAACATCTATGAAAGTAGGTGGATATGTATTTGAAGACTATCCACAAGGCAAAGAAGAGAAGGCGAATGGTGTAAAAGATTCATCGGATTTAGTATTACCAAATGTGGAAGTAGCATTATATGTAGCAGATGAAAACGGTAATATAAAATTAGATAAGAATGGAAAAGAAATGCTAGCGGATTTATATACATTAGAAGAAGAGTATCCAGATTTGACAGATGCAGAATTGGAAGCAATTCGATTATCAGATGATTACAAACGAAGAATTAACCCAACATTAACAGATGCTTATGGATATTATGAATTTAGAGGCGTAAAGCAAGGGCAAAAATATATTGTTAAATTTTCATATAATGGACATACTTATATGCCAACAGAATATTTAACAAATACAAGTAGTGGATATTCTTACACATCAGTGGCAGAAATGGTAAAAGCAGGAGTGTATGATAGTAAAAATCCATATTTCCAAAGATGGAGAGAAACATCTAAGGGCTTAGAAAAAGCAATAGAAAGACAAGAGTTTACGGAAAGATTTAAAGAAATTGGTTCGTCACCACGAAATTATAAATCAACTAATTCATTAAATACAGGAGCTTTAATAGGTGACAATAACGAATATTACAATAATACTTATTCAGAATATGAACTATTAGGATTTAAACTACAAAAAAATGGAGAATATTTAGAAGAAGGAAAAAGACTAGTAGATAGTTACTTAACAATTAAAGATGGTAAAATTGTTGATACTTCAAAAATTGTTAATGATGATGGAACTGCAACATCTAATCCAGATATACAAATTCAAGAAGGCTTAATTAGTAAGAAAGTAAAAGAATATATTAAAAAATATAATAAATATCCAACTGACTTTAAAACACAAATTTATCAAGAGATTGTTGATGAAATAGGTGGAGATAAAGACAAAACATGGAAAATGTTACAATATATAGAAGATTGCAAAATGTATTCTTATACATTAAACAATATAGAAGATACATCAAGTTATGATTTATATCCAGTATATAATCAATATACTACTTTTGTAGAAGCTGGAAACAAATATCCAAATAATAGTTACACATATGATGATAATGAAAGAGATGACAACTTATATAATGGAACTATGAAGGAAAGCGAATCTATTTATGGAGAACATAGATTAGCACATAACAGTTATGGAATATTTACAGATGTAAAGTGGGAACAAAGTTCAACTAGTAGACCAGGAAAGAGTCCAACAATTATGATACCTGTATCAGAACCAGGAAAATGGACTATGAAATGGCCGGGAGAAGCATTTATAGATGATTCTCAATATTATGGTATAGGAACTAGAAATAATGACAAAGAGGCAATCATATATAAAAATATTTATCCAGGTCAATTGTATGTAAACCAAGGATTATGGAGAAGACAAGAAGTTGACTTAGCATTAGAAAAAGACATTTACAAGGCAACAGTTAAAATTAATGGCAAAACAGAAGTATATGACTATGACAGCTATGGGCATGGTGTAATTACACCATCTGAGATATCTTCTTTAAAGAAAGAATATACACATAATGGAGTATTTGACGAAGCAGGATTTAAAGAAGCATTAAATAAATTATTCACAGATACTGCTAGAGAACGTTGGGACATCCACTTAAGAATGGCAGATTATGCAAATTACTATGAACCTGTACATAATAGAGCAATATATAGAGCAGATTATAAATATGTATCACAACCTGGTAGAACAGGTGCACCATTAGATGTATATATTACTTATAAAATTTCTGTTAAAAACCAATCACAAACAATTCTAGGTCAAGTGTTAGAAGTTGTAGATTACTATGATGAAGATTTTGAATACATGGAAGATTTATCTTGGGTAACATATGAAGATGGAATTATAGGAGATAAAGACAAAGCAGAAAATACAGGTGATGATAAAGGGGCTAACTATATAAGTTCAGAAGATTATTACAATATGATGGATAATATAGAAAATGGAGCCACAGCAGATGAAATAAAAAATGCAAAAGATATAAAATCATCTAACCGTACAAAATATGACAGAGATACAGAAAGCGACATAACAGAAAGAACAATAACAGATGGTAATACTGGATTAAGAGCTAATTATGATGCAGTATATGTAAAAGGATTAGAAGACAAGAAATTAGCAGCAGGAGAAAAAGCATATATTTATTTAACATTTAAGATAAAGACAGATGGAAGCGGAAAAGTAATAATTAATGAAAGAAAAAATGATGATGACGAAGACAAAATGAACTTTGCAGAAATTAATGGTTACACAACTTTCTATAAAGACAATACATTATTACCAAACTACGGAACTGTAGGTTCAAATGACCAAGCAGGATTAATAGATATAGATTCTAAACCAGGTAATTTAGAAGCAGATGACTTAGAAGAAGAAAGATATGAAAGTAACTTCGAAGATGACACAGACAGAGCAAAAGCTTTACATATTTATGTAGATGATGAAGCGGAAAGAAAATTAAATGGTGTAGTTTGGGAAGACCAAAGAAATGTAACAGTAGATGGAGCAACTATAGGTGATGGTATAAGACAGAAAAATGAAAATACTGTAAATAATATTTGGGTAGAACTTTATGAAATAGAATTAGACAATAAAGGAAACCCAATAAAAGAAGCAGATGGAAGTTATAAACTAAAAGACGGAGTAGTTCAAATTTACGAAGGTGGAGAATGGACATCAGCAAATGAAAATACAACAGGAAAAGGAAATTACGAATTCACAGGATTTATACCAGGTGACTATATAGTAAGATTTAACTACGGTAATGAACATAATGCAACATATAATGGTCAAGATTTTAAATCTACAACATATCAAGTAGGAATTGACCAAAGCGGAAAAACAGATGCATATACGGACACAAATAAAGAAGGAAGATATGACGGCTATAGAGATGTAGAAAAACAAAATGAAACTGGACTATATGGATATGATATAGCTAAAGCAGATCAAGATGAAAACAACTATTCAGATGCAAAAGATATTTGGTCAAGAAGAGAACAAATAAACAATTATAGTAACAACAATGGAAAAGGTGTAACAAATGAATTAGCATATACATTATCTCAACATACAACACCAAATCCAAATACTGAAATGAAAGCCGAGACTGGTGCAATTGTTGCAGAAGTTGAGTATAACAGACAGAATTCTAACTCAAGTTCAAATGTAGAAGGAGAGTCAGATAGAGGAGACAATAATTATAACAGTAATAGTGATGAATTATATGCAGATGGTAATGACATCAACACAGAATATTCATTAAATAACGTAGACTTTGGATTAGTTGAAAGACCAAAAGCACAACTTGAGTTAAACAAAAAAGTTACAAATGTTAGATTAACACTTGCAAATGGACAAATTATAGTAGATAGTACAACACAAGGACCATATCTATCTTGGGTAAATGGAAAGGCTTATAATATAATTAGTAAACGTACAGAACAAAAAGATACAATTTATGAGACAGATTATAGCAAGAAAAAAGACGGAGAAAGATATAAGGACGATAAAGGCGGACATGGTACAGAATACTATGAATACAGAAAAGAACTTATAACAGACAAATTTACATCACAAGCATCAGGAAAAGGTTATAATGGTTTAATCCAAATAAATATGGATGAAGAGTTAATGCATGGTGCTACTATAAGAATTGAATATACTCTTACAGTAACAAACGCAGGCGAAATAGACTTCGATGGTAAAGGTTTCTATTATAGAGCAGATGACCAAAACAATGAGCAAGAAAAGAAGGGTAGATTAGTAACAACTAGTGCAGACCAAGTAATAGACTATGTAAATAACAACCTACAATTTAGAGCAGAAGACAATAAAGAAGATGGTGGTTCACCAGTTTGGTCAATTATTTCTACAGATGAAGTAATAAATGGACAAAACGGCGAAGGTAGTAAATTGGTAAATGGTACAGTAGCAGGAGTAATTAAGAAAAACGTGGGAGGAAGAGATGTAAATCAATACAACAGCATAGTTCAAACAGAAACTTTGAAAAAGGCTTTAGTACCACAAACTAAAAATTCAAATTCAGCAGATACATCTATTAGCACTAAATTAGTATTATCACAATTAATAACAGCACAAAATGATACAGATGACTTAACATATGATAATATTGCAGAAATTGTTAAAACAACAAATAGCGTTGGTAGAAGAATGGCATACTCAGTAGCTGGTAACCAAGACCCAACACAAATTCCATCAGAAGTAGATGCAGCTAAAGCAGAAAGAGTAATGATATTACCACCATTTGGTAGTGCAACATATGTTTATATAATAATTGCTATTGCAGCAGCTATAATCTTAGCAGTCGGAATAGTATTAATTAAAAAGAAAGTTATAGGCAAAAAAGAATAATACATTATGAAAAATAACTTAACTTAATAAAAAATAGTTCATACAAAAGTATGGACTATTTTTTATGTTATGCTTTGAATTTTTTATAAAAAATATTTATTAGAATTAGAGGAAATTTACTTAAATGGTCTATTTTTTAGCTCTTTTTTCGTTCTCGTATTGTAATTTTAGTCATTTTGTTATAAAATTATGGCAATAAAATGTTAAGTTCTGAACAATAATAACGAAATTGTACACAAAATGTAAATAACTTTTTTAAATTATGTGGCAAAATCGACAGAAATTACACTAAAGATATATTAAAATAAACAAGCGATGAACAATAATTGAAAAAAAGTAGGGGTGACCATTATGTTTCAGAATGTAGAAAAGAACATTAATAATAGACAAGATTTTAATGAAGCTTTTTATGATAAAAAAGACAAAATGAAAATAGCAATAAAAAGCCTTTTATCTATAAATAACATAATAATTTATATTATAGCTTTTATGGTGTCAATGGTAGGATTTTCGTCACATAATATTATGTTAGGGCTTAGTCCATTTGCAATTGCTTTTATGGCAGCAATGTTAAGCAATGGGAATCCAGTCGGAATAGTTTATATTTTAACATTAATAGGAACTTTTATAAAATTTGGTCCAAATATGCTTCTTACTTATGTTTTAACTTCTCTAGTATTTTTTGCAAGTAGTTTGTTTGTAAGACATAACATAATAGAAGACACCAATGAGGAAAAAAGATTAGGAGTACACTTATTTGCAAGTGTTTTAATAGTTCAAATAGTACCAATGTTCTTTAGAAGTTTTCTTTTATATGATTTATTACTTGCTATTATGGTAGCGGTTATTACATTTATATTTTATAAGATATTCGCAAATTCAATAATTATGCTAAAAGAATTTAGAAATAAAAAAGCTTTTACTATAGAAGAGGTTATAGGAACAAGTTTGCTTCTAGCAATTGCAGTATGTGCAGTTGGAGATTTAAGTATATTTGGCTTTAGCATAAAAAATATTTTAAGTATTTTAATAGTATTAATACTTGGCTGGAAAAATGGAATGTTAGTTGGTGCAACAGGTGGTATTACAATAGGTGTTGTACTAGGAATTATTAGTGGAACAGAGCCTATGATGATTGCAGCATATGCAATTTCTGGACTAATTGCAGGAATATTAAATAAATTTGGAAGAATTGGTGTAGTAGTTGGATTTATATTAGGAAATGTCATTCTTACATATGTTGCAAACGGAAATACAGTTCCAATAATTACGATACAAGAAATTTTAATCGCATGCTTGGGACTTTTAGCAATACCTAAAAAATTAAAAATTAATATAGAAGATTTATATGGAAAGACTAAATTATTACCAGAAACTACAGGAAGAAGTATAGGGGAAGCCCAAGACAACACTATTTTAAAATTAAATAGTATGTCAGAAACAATTGCAGATTTAGCAAAAGGATATAAGACAATAGAAAAAGAAGATAAAAAATTAAAGAAACAAGAGCTTTCTAATGAAAATATTTTTATAGAAGAATTGAAAAATAACTTAATAAATTTAGAAGAAAATATTCTTTTTGATGATATATATAACAATAATAACAACATTTTACATGAAATATTTGAAGAACTATTAAAAAATGATGTTATATATGAAAAAAACTTAGTTAGCATTTTTGAAGCTCATAATAATTATATAGTAGGTTTCCATGAAAAAAACAAAGCGGTGGAAGCAGACATTTCTAAAATGATAAATGCAATAAATTCATCTTATAGATTAAGCAGAGTGAATTTTGTATGGAAAAAGAAAATAGAACAAAATAAAGAAAATATTTCAAACCAGCTAGAAGGTGTATCGCAAGCTATTGCAGATTTAGCAGATGAAATAAAGAAAGACAATGAAGATGAATTTGCAGATAAAAGAGAAGAATTAATGAGAGCATTTCAAGAAAAAAAATTCGACATACGAAATTTAAACATAAAACGCTTAAAAAATGGTAGATATATTATAGATATATATCATAACCTATGTGATGATTTGGAAGGCAAAAAATGCAATATAAAAAGAATTAAGACTATATTAGAAAGAATTTTAAAAGACAAATTTATAATACAGCATCAAGAATGTGGATTACGTGAAAGCAAGGAACAATGCAAATTTACATATATGTCACAAGATAAATTTTCTGTACAAATTGGTATTTCTAAAACTACTAAAGCTGGTTCACCAGTATCTGGAGATACAAACTTAGAAACTAAATTAGAAGATGGAAAATATTTATTAGCAATAAGTGATGGAATGGGCTCTGGTCCAGAAGCAATGAAAAGTAGTAAGGTTGCAATTAAAACTTTGGAAAGATTACTAACAGCAGGATTTGACAAAACAATGTCATTAAAACTTATTAATTCTATTTTAGAGATAACTCAAAAAGACGATATGTATGCAACTTTAGATGTAGAAATATTAGACTTATACAGTGGAATTATGGAATTTGTAAAAAATGGGGCATGTCCTACATATTTAAAAAGAAATAAAGAAGTTCAATTACTAAAAGCAAATACACTTCCAGCAGGAGCTATAGAAAAAATGGACCTAGAAGTATATGACTGCGATTTACAAGATGGGGATATTATAGTAATGTGTAGTGATGGTGTAATAGAGTCTAATGACGAATATATAAACAAAGAAGTATGGGTAAAATATTTATTAGAAGATATGCAAACAGATGATGCTCAGAAGATAGCAGATATATTGTTAAAAGAAGCTATAGACAATGATTATGGAACACAAAAAGACGACATGACAGTTATTGTGGCAAAAATAAGCAAGAAAATAAGATAATTAAAAAAAGAATATAGTAAAAATGAGTAAATCAAGTAAAATAATCGTAAAAGATCAAGTAAAAATTAAGCATAAAGTAAAGCAATAAAGTAAAAAGTAAGAAATATTTAAATATTTGGAATAACCTTAGTTTAAGTATTTCTTACTTTTTTATTATACATTTTTATGAAGCTTTTTTATTAATTATTACTTTAATATATTCTCCTAATTCTTGATCAGAGAGTTGTAATAAATCAATTAATTTTTTTAAGATATCAGTTCTAGGAAGGCAATTTTCTTGGTCTATTCTTATGTATTGTCTTAAACTTATTTCTAATAAATTTGCCATTTTTTCTTGGGTATAACCCATAATTTTACGTTTTTCTTTAATCACGGTAACATCACCATATAAATTATGTCATAATTTGTCATATAATCATATTGACATTAAATGTCACCATTTATATAATATAGGTACAATTTGTTCTAGTTAAAAATAACTATAGTATAAATTAAGGAGGAAACAGAGGATGAAAAACAAAGGAATAACGCTAATAGCGTTGGTAGTAACAA
>ULMP01016028.1_pt1 | contig 16074 bp, 23 predicted proteins | sample 1951681 | NCBI WGS metagenome assembly ULMP01 (sample SAMEA4835553, study PRJEB28245) | human gut metagenome | biome: gut microbiome; material: fecal sample | place: Denmark | collected 2008 | reverse complement strand
AAGAATGACAGGAATATTAGGTTTAGTAGTAACTTTAGTTAACTTAGGAATGTCTTTATATATAATTATAAAGGCCATAAAAAATACCAAATAGCACAAAATTAGCAAAGTAGTGCCAAAAAGTTGCATTTTTGCTCAAAAAGTGGTGCCAAAAAGTTGCGTTTTTGCTCAAAAAGTGGTGCCAAAAAGTTGCATTTTTTCTAAAATGATGTTAAAATTTTAATGAAAAGAGGTTGGTAATATGCAAAGAATATTTGAAGATACATTAAAAGTATGGAAATCTAGTGGAATGAATAAACCTTTAATAATTATTGGTGCTAGACAAATAGGCAAAACATATACTATTGAAAAATTTTGTAAAGAAAATTTTGAAAACTATTTGTATTTTAATTTAGAAAAAGATGTTGAAATTGCAAAAATATTTGAAAATACACTAAAGCCAGAAGAAATAATAAAAAATATCGAAGTAAGATTAGAAAAAACTATTGATATTGATAATACCATAATGTTTTTTGATGAAGTTCAAGTTTCAGAAAGATTTATAACATCATTAAAATATTTTTGTGAAAGTGCAAACAATTATAAAATAATATGTGCAGGATCACTGCTAGGAGTTAAGTTAAATAGATTTAATTCATCATTTCCAGTAGGAAAAGTAGAAATGGAACACATGTTTCCTATGAGTTTTAAAGAATTTTTAATAGCGCTTAATCAAACAATGCTTATCGATGAAATTTATTATCATTATCAAAACATGATTCCTATGGCTGAAGATTTACACGAAAAAGCCCTAATACTATATAAGCACTATCTTATAGTTGGAGGAATGCCTGAAGCAGTTAAAAGTTATATTGAATGTGGTCAAGATATTGTCAAGTTTAATAGAGATATTGTAAAAACAATTGTTGAAATGTATATTAGTGATATGAATAAATATACTATAAACAAAAATGAAAGTGTTAAAATTGAAAAAGTTTATATGAGCATACCACGAGAACTTGCTAAAGAAAATAAAAAATTTCAATATAAATTAATTGAAGAAAATGCTAGCAAAAGAAAATTTGAAACAGCCCTTGATTGGTTAAACTCCGGTGCAATGATATTAAGTTGCTATAATACAGAAAAAGTAGAAATTCCTTTAAAAGCATATTTAAATAATGATACCTTTAAAATTTATTATAGTGATGTAGGAATATTAAATAGCATTTGTGATATCGGTGTAAATGATATTATTAATGATAGTAACTTCATGTTTAAAGGCGCAATTGCTGAAAATTACATTGCTGAAGAATTAACAACAATGGAAATTCCTCTTATTTATTGGAAAAGTAAGGGAGATGCTGAAATTGATTTTTTACTTACGACAAAGGATGGTATTATCCCTATTGAAGTTAAAGCCAGTGATAGAGTACAATCAAAGAGTTTAAAAATTTATATGGAAAAGTATAAACCAACGTATGGTATTAGAATTAGTATGAAAAACTTTGGCTTTGAAAATAATATAAAGTCCATTCCCCTTTATGCGGCATTTTGCCTAAATGATTTAAGAAATTAATAAATTTTAGGTTTTGTACATTTAGGTTAAACTAAAACTAGAGAGCAATTAATTTGTTCTCTAGTTATATTTTATATTATTTTCTTGACACCAATTTATAGCAATATCCTTATATTTTTTATCTCTAAAATTATACCAATCATCAATAATATCATAATTAATACAAGTATCCTTAAATCTTTTAAAAGCCCCACTGCCATTTAAAGAAATATATAATTGATTCTGCAACTTGCTATCTTCAATTGTATCAGCAAATTCTACCATCATTTCGTATTCATTTATGTCATTTTTTGTTGGTAGCATAATAGAATTTTCGAATAATTCATCTAGTTCATCGCCATTTGATTTTCCAAATTTTTAATATTTGATACAAATATTTCGGCTGTTTCAGGAATATAATAACAATTAATCCCATCATTAACTATTTCTAAGGCATCTATTACATCATCTAATTTTATTTTCAATAAAAATTACTCCTTTCATTTACCAAAATTATATCACATATTATACTAAAAAGTAACTATCTAATAAAAAAGGGCAGACTTCCCCTTTTGAAAAAATGACTCATGATTTTAAAAATACAACTTTAATTAGTAAATAATAAATATCCTGATGTGGCTTTTGAATTAAAAGATAAATGCCTTTTAATAAAAAGTGATTGTCAAAAATTTGTTGATAAGTTATAAGGTGTTAATATTTAAATTATTTGTTATATCATAGGTAAAATTTTTCTAAAATTAAATGCCAATTTTTTTTGTTTCTCCGCGAAAAGTGGCAATTTTGCATCAACTTTCCCCGTGAAAAGTGGCGTTTTTGCATCAACTTTCCCCGCGAAAAGTGGCGTTTTAATATAAAAGTGTTGAAAATTTGGCTAATATATGCTAAAATTTAATAAATGGAGGATAAGAGATGAAAAGATTATTTGAAGATACTTTAATGAAATGGAAAAATAATGGTATGAAAAAGCCTTTAATGGTTATTGGAGCAAGACAAACAGGTAAGACTTACACTATTGAAAAATTCATTTCCGAAAACTTTGAAGAACATTTAAGTTTTAATATAGAAAAAGAAGAAAGAATAAGAGATATATTTGAAAAAAGTATTGATGCGGAAGTAATAATCAAGGAATTGGAACTATATATAGGTAAAAATATTGATTTGGATAAAACAGTAATTTTCTTTGATGAAATTCAAGAAAGTGAAAGATTGATTACTTCTTTAAAATATTTTTGTGAATCAAAGTTACCATTTAAAATAATTTGTGCTGGTTCGCTACTTGGTGTTAAATTAAAAAGACTTAAAAGTTCATTTCCGGTTGGTAAAGTTACAATAGAATATATGTATCCCCTTAATTTTGAAGAATTTTTATTAGCAACAGGCAAAGAAATGCTACGAGATAAAATAAAAGAATGTTATAAAACAATGACCCCTTTACCGGATTTTGCTCATGAAGATGCTTTAAAGTTATATCGCCTATATTTATGTGTTGGAGGAATGCCCGAGGCCGTAGATAATTTTGTTAATAATGGATTAGATATTTTCAAATTTGATTTCAAAATATTATCCAATATAAGAGAATCTTACGTAGCAGATATGAAAAAATATGTGGATAATAAAAGTGAATCAGTTAAAATAGAAAAAGTTTATTATAGTATTCCAGAACAACTTGCTAAAGAAAATAAAAACTTTCAATATTCTATACTAGAAAAAAATGCCCGCGGTAGAAAATATCGCAACCCAATTGAATGGTTAATGGCATCTAAATTAGTTTTAATAGCAAACAATGTCAAAAGAGTTGAAATACCTTTAAAAGTTTTTGCAGATGAAAATTCCTTTAAATTATATTTAAGTGATGTTGGTTTACTTTTGAATCTTAGTGAAATTAAATATAATGAAGTTTTAATGGATGAAGATTTTATTTTTAAAGGTGTTATTACTGAAAATTATGTGGCTCAAGAACTTATAAGACAATTTCCGTCATTATATTATTGGACCTCTGATAGAGATGCTGAAGTAGATTTTTTAATACATACTAATGATGGTACAATCCCTATAGAAGTAAAAAGTGGAATTAATAATAAATCTAAGAGTTTGAATGTCTATATTGAATATAATAAACCCAAATATGCTATTCGCCTGTCAACAAGAAATTTTGGCTTTGAAAACAATATAAAATCTATACCCTTATATGCAACATTTTGTATTAAAGACTAGGAGGACTTAAAATGTTAGAAAATATTGAAGTATTATGTCATAGTAGTATTAAATTTAATAAAGGATTAATTATTTATTTTGATCCTTTTAAAATAAATGAGAATTATCACGATGCTGATATTATATTTATTACGCATAGTCATTATGATCATTATTCCGAAGAAGACATAAGTAAAGTTATAAAAGATAATACAACTATAGTTGTACCTAAAGATTTAGAAGATATGGTATTACAATTCGGTTTTGCTAAAGAGCATATTATAGTTGTAAGCCCTAATGAAGAATATAGTGTATTGAGAATAAATTTTAAAACAATCCCCGCATATAACACTAACAAGAATTTTCATCCTAAATCTAATGAATGGGTGGGATATATTGTTAACTTAGATCAAACTACATATTATATCGCTGGTGATACTGATATAACTGAAGAAAATAGACAAGTTAAATGTGATGTTGCTTTCGTCCCTATCGGCGGAACTTACACAATGACTTATAGTGAAGCCGCAGAACTTATCAATGAAATTAAACCTCAAATTGCTGTTCCAATTCATTATGGTTTAATTGTTGGTAACAAGGAAGATGCTAATAACTTTGCTAATTTAGTAGATAAAGAGATAGAATGTAAGATACTAATTAGATAAAGGAAAGTAAAAATGAAAGTAATAACAATTTGTGGAAGTTTAAAATTTCAAAATGAAATGCTACGTATAGCAAGAAAAATGACATTGGAGGGAAATGTTGTTATTACTCCAATTTTTCCTGTTGATAAAAATTATAGTGTTACTCCCAGTGAAAAAGAAATGTTTGCTCGAGTACACAGAGAAAAAATAAAGTTAGCTGATGCTATACTAGTAGTAGATGCTAACAAATATATAGGGGAAAGTACTAAAAGTGAAATTGAATTTGCTAAATCATTAAATAAAGAAATTTTATATTATAGTGATTTAGAAAATTTTAAGAATTAATTTCTTCGATAATTTCGAAGCGAGTAAATATATTTAAATGATGGAAAAAAATTATGGATGATTTTATTGAATTAATATTAGAATTAATAATTGATGGAAGTATAGAAGCATTACCTAATAAAAAGATTCCTAAAATTTTAAGGATAATTATTGCTCTAATACCTATAAGTTTTTTGATTGGTTTAATCATTTTGGGAATATTGTTATTGCGAGATTCTGTTTTATTTGGTTCACTTATTATCGGAATTGCGGCACTTTTACTGCTGGCATTAATATTTAAAATAATAGATCACATGCGTATGGATTAAATGTTTTTCAAACTCAACCAAGCGTTTAGTCATATCAACGTTTGGTTTATTGTTATATGAATATTTTTTGTTTATAATAAAAAACGAAAGGAGAATAGTATGAAAAAAGTTTTAATAATATCTATTACTGCAATCATAAGTATAATTGTTGGTCTAACAGCAGGTTATTTTATATTTAAGGGTGATACTACTAATAACGTTGAAGAAACATTACCTAAACCAGAAATATCTGAAGGTATAAGAGGAGAACAGTTTGGAATTGACAAAAATATCAATGAAAGTACTATCGATGAATATTTAGGTAGAAGTGATAGTGTTTATCGCGATATGCGTATGCTTAAAGATCCAGGTAATTATGAAGCAATCGGGGGAGATTCTTATCTTTCTGGATTTGTTGAAGGTTTTGAAGTTGTCCCATTACCTTATTTAACTAATGTAACAGGTCTACCAGAAGATGTTGGAGAAACTTATACGGGTGCAACTTTATTTACTCAAGATGAGTCTGGTAATTATGTTGCCAATTACGAAGAATCAATGGAAATTCTAGAAGCAATTTTTCCAAAAGATAAAAATATCTTCTTAATGTGTGGTGGAGGAGGTTATGCCGGAATGACTAAAACCGTGCTTGTCGCCCTTGGTTGGGATGAAAATAAAATTTACAATGTTGGAGCTTTCTGGAGTTACAATGGCAACAATAAGGTAGAAGTTAAGAAAACTATTGATGGCGAAGACTATTATAATTTTAGTATAGTTCCTTATTATAATATTGATTTTACGACACTTCATGAGGTATAGTAATGAAAAAGAAGTGGCTAATAATTAGTATAGTTGCTTTAATCATTGTTGTTGCAACTATTGTAGTATTTTTAATATTTAAAAATCAAAGTAAAATTTTTTCTTTAGAAAGTAAGTATTATAATACCGGAGAAAAAATCGAAATAAATATTTCAGAACTAGAAGAATTAATCAACGATAAAGAATCATTTGTAGTTTTTGTGTCTCAGGACATGTGTTTAGCATCATCTAATTTTGAAGTTGTTATAAATGATTTTTTAGAAGAATACCCAATTACTATATATGAAATAGATTATTCAGAATTAAAAGAAAGTGATCTAGGTGATTTCCTAGAACATTATCCTTCATTTGTAATATATAAAAATGGTAAAATGGTTGACTTTCTAGATGCTGATGCTGATGAAGATACAGATTATTATAAAACAAAGGAAGGCTTTAAAAATTGGTTTACACAATATGTTAATTTAGATAATATATCTAAGAATCAAAATTTATCAGATTCAACTAATCAAGTAACAAATGATAATTCCAATGATGAAAATAATATTGATAATGAATCAACTGAAAAACCATCAAATACTGTTGATGTTAATTTAGATAATATAACTAAAGAAGAGGGAAAAGTAAATATTTATTTCTTCTGGGGTGATGGCTGTCCTCATTGTGAAGAACAATTTGCTTTCTTAGATAGTATTGAAAGTGAATATGGTGATCTTTATAATCTATATACTTTTGAAACTTGGAAGAATGAAGAAAATGCTGAATTATTAAAAATTTTCTCTAATGCTATGGAAGTTGAATCTAGAGGGGTGCCTTATACTATAATTGGAGAAGAAGTGTTTACTGGATTTAGTGAAAGTATGGAAAGTGATTTTATTAATGCAATTGTAGAGGAGAGAGATAAATCATTTGATGTTTATTTTGATAAAATAAGTTTTTCTAATTAAGTCAGAAATTCTTTTTTTCTTTTATAATGTATTATATAATATGAGTAGTAGTGTTGTAACATAGGATAAAACAATGAATAATAATATAAAAAAATTTTATTGTTTATTTCAAATTGCGACAGTATTGTTGTCGCAATTAAGTTGATTACATTATTTAGAATTAATTAAAATAAACGAAGAACCTAAAAAATTTTTAGTATTTGAAAGTAGGAAAGCGTATGAAAAAAATAACAAAAATTATAGTAATAGTTATAGTAACATTATTAATTCTTTTGGTAATAGACACTATCCAAGCAAAAGTGTTTAATAATAGTACAGTTATAAAAATAACTGAAGAGTATAATGGTGGAACTTTAACAAAATTAGATAAAGGAGTATTAGTTGATACCTATTTTTGTTCAGATGGTGCTAAAAAAACTATATTTAAATGGGAAAACTATACTTGCCCTACAAGCGCAACTGCAGAAGAAAATAATAACAATGAACAAAATGAAATAAATTGGGAAGAAATTACAGAAAATAGCGTAAATGAAGAACTACTCTTGCAAAATATAGATGTTGATATCCTAAACCAAATCGGTAGTGAACTGCAAACTTTAGTAGATGAAGCCTACGCTGAAGAGAGAGCCAATCCCGAAATAATTGTTACTGAAGGTTGGGCTAGGATTTTAGAGTATGATCGCTTTAAAAGAGTCGTCGATATTGGTGCTCCTGCTATGAAACCTTTATATTTAATTATTTACAAAAGTCCTAATCGTGGTGTCTATGAATATCTTTGTGCCTATGCTCTATATCAAATATCAGGATATGATTTTTTCTGGTCTACTACTGATGAATTTATGGAAAAATTTAATGAACAGATTTTAAAAGAAAAAATTAGCTAAGTTATATAACTTAAATATTGATATAAAAGAAATAGAAGAAATAATTAAAATTACTGATGAAGAAAAAGAATCAAAAATTAACTGGACAAATGCATGGAGTAACAAATATCCAGTATTAAAGAATTATACCCAACAAGTAGACATATCTAAGTATTCTACTATAATAAGAAAACTATTAGATAGTCTAAAAGATAATTATGGTTTTAATGATTTAGATAGTATGTTAGTTTTAAAAGATATTCTTTATCACGAATGGAAAGATAATAAATAACCCTTGATATATTTCCTGTTAAAAATCTTAAACTTTTTATATGATGAGTATGAAAGGAGAAAAATATGAATCAAGAAAAAATTGGTAAATTTATTGCAGAATGTCGTAAAAATAAGAATATGACTCAACAGGACCTAGCTGAGAAATTAGGAGTATCTGATCGTACCATTGGCAACTGGGAAAATGGGAGAAATATGCCTGATCTATCACTATTTAAACCATTATGTAGTGAGCTTAATATTTCTCTAAATGATTTAATGAGTGGAGAAGTAGTAAATAATAAAGAATACCAAGAAAAGTTAGAAGAAAATATAATTAATACAATCGATTATACTAATAAAAAACTAGAAAATAAAAATAATTTTATTGGTTTAATATTCATCGTATTTGGTGTTTTAATTTCTCTTACTGCCATGGCTATATTTCCTAGTGATAGTAGTTGGGGAGCTATTTATTCTGTATTGGGTGGAATAGTTTCTTTGGTTGGTGTTAGTAGATTTACTAAAAAATTACAATACGGAAAAAGGTTATTTTGTAACTTTGGTTATTTTATAATATTTATATTAGTATTACTAGCCATAGATTACATTGGTGTTGTAAATATTCATCAAGCCCCAAGATTTTCCTTAATAACAGTTTCGGGAGATGATGTAAAATATTATGATACTTTATTCTATGATGTAGTTAGATGCAATGTTGATGAAGATAATGAAACATATAAAGTAATTAAAAATGGTAAGTATGATATAGACAATATAGATACATTTTGTAAATAACAATAAGGCAAATCAATTGATATAAAAGATTTGCTTTTTTTATGCTATACATTATAGCATAATAAATTACAATTTATGGAGTTGATAATAAATGAATAAAGAAATATTATTATCTAATATAGATAAAGTTCATACTACTGAAATGGGGATTGATAGGATTAAGAGAAATCTTAATTTAGATACTAATGATGTAGTTGAATACTGTAAAAATAAAATATTAGATAAAGACTGTAATATTTATAAGCAAGGAAAGAATTGGTATTGTGAAATTGATCATATAAAAATAACTATCAATTCATATAGTTATACAATTATAACAGCACATATTATTCACTAAATTACAATTTGTTTTTTAGAAATTAAAAAGGAAGCAATAAAATAAATTAGAGTTGTTTCCTTTTTTTTGTATGTAAAGATCCATAAACATATCAAGTTTGGTTTTTTTGATGTATAATATTTTATAAAGATAGTGTGAAAAGTTTTATGGAAAACTAGTAACATGAAACAAAACAGATATTAAAATGAAAGTTTTAATATAAAATCTATCAAAAAAGGTAGAAAAAATGATCTTTGAAAATGGAATTAATAAAAAAAGGCATGATGAAAACGAGTAAATAAAGGCAATTTTTTACTTAATGAAAAATGGAATCAGAATAACTATAACCAAGATTTAGGATTTCAATCCATTTATTGGGCATGTTGGAAATACCTTTAAGTTCATCGAGTTCAACTGGAGTTTTCCAGCCAAGAGCTTTATTAGGTCTTAAAAAGTTATTATAAGTAGCAAATAAGACCATGTAGGAATTGGCATTATCAAGAGAAGAAAAGCCGCCTTTAGGACGATAATAATACTTTAAAGTACGATTAAAGCGTTCAATAATCTGCTTTTGGGATCGATATTCTTTGGAAATATCATCTTGATTTGTAAGCCCAATAACCTGATAAAGTTTGAAAGGAAAACCATTTTGAGTCCAGTACTGAACAGCAACATTATAAATGGGATTACCATCAGAAATAACTTTGAGAGAATCAGGTAATTTATCGAATTTAATTAAAGTAGAAAAAGCAGCCTTGATTGAAGAAAGAGAATCTCTTTTTTCGAAGACTCGGTAAGAAGTAACAATCTTTTTAATGGCATCGAAGAAAAAGAAGATATTTAACATCATCAGGTTTATCATCAAGATGCTTAATTTCATCAACTTTAACAAATTTGGAAAGAAAAAGATGAATTTTCCAAATAAATTTATTAATACTATTTAAAAAATTAAGAATAACTGATATAATTTTAGACATGACATTACCTCGATTCGTTATTGTTATGTTTATTATATCGAGTAATGTCATTTTTTGATAGATAAAAATAGTAAATTCTATATAAAATTTCCTTTCTTAAGAGAGGGGGAAAGACAAAATATAGAAAAATACTTGTAAATAAAAGAAAAAATGGGTAGTTTGTGATATAAACTATTCACACTACCTTTATAAACAGGAGGCAAATTTATGGAACAAACTTCTTTATTTGATGTACCTAAGTATGAACCGTTAGCATCAAGAATGCGCCCTAAAAATTTAAGTGAATTTGTTGGTCAAACTCATCTTGTTGGTCCGGGTAAAATTTTGCGTAAAATGATTGAAAGTGATAATGTCTCATCGATGATTTTCTGGGGACCTCCGGGAGTAGGTAAGACAACACTTGCTCGTATTATTGCTCATGAAACTAAATCGGACTTTATTACGTTTTCTGCAGTAACATCTGGCATTAAAGAAATAAAATCTGTCATGGAAGATGCTGATAATAACAAAAAGATGGGGATTAAAACAATTGTGTTTGTTGATGAAATTCATCGTTTTAATAAAGCCCAACAAGATGCATTTTTGCCATTTGTTGAAAAAGGTTCAATTGTTTTAATCGGGGCAACAACGGAAAATCCTTCATTTGAAATCAATAACGCGTTACTTTCTAGATGCCGAGTTTTTGTATTAAAAGAATTAGCAACTGAAGATATCTTAACATTATTAAAAAGAGCATTAAGTGATTCGCGTGGTTTTGGTAATGAACATATCGATATTTCGGAAGAAAACTTAAAATTTATTGCAGCCTTTGCTAATGGGGATGCTAGAAGTGCTTTAACTACTCTTGATATGATTGTAACTAATGCTCCAGTAACAAAGGATGGCTCTATCAATGTTACTAAAGAGATTGTTGAAGAATGTCTAAGTAAAAAGACCTTACTTTATGATAAAAATGGGGAAGAACATTATAATATAATTTCAGCTTTACATAAATCAATGCGCAATAGCGATCCTGATGCTGCCGTTTATTGGCTGGCTCGTATGCTAGAAGCCGGGGAAGATCCTATATATATTGCCAGAAGAATTACTCGTTTTGCTTCTGAAGATATAGGACTAGCAGATACTAACGCTTTAAATGTTGCTATTAATGTTTATCATGCTTGCCATTTTATTGGCATGCCTGAATGTAATGTTCATCTAGCAGAAGCCGTAATCTATATGTCGCTTGCTCCGAAGTCCAATGCTTGTGATGTTGCTTATAGCTTAGCAAGTAGTGATGCCAAAAACACTTTAGCAGAACCAGTGCCTTTACAAATTCGTAATGCTCCAACTAGATTGATGCAAGAACTTAACTATGGTAAGGGCTACAAATTTGCTCATGATTATGAAGATAAACTTACTACGATGGATTGTCTACCTGCATCACTTCTAGGGAAGACTTATTATAATCCAAGTAAACAAGGAAATGAAATTCGTTTTAAAGAAAGATTAGAAAAAATAAAAGAATGGAAAAAAGCCCATAAACAAAATGACAACAAGTAACAAATTAATAGTAGATTTGTTATTTTTATTGTATAATTATTTTAGGTGTTAATATGAACAATATCATAATTTATGGTTCCATTTATGGAACTACAAAAATGTATGCCGAAGAGTTGGTTAGAGAAACTAAAATTTCTGCAATTCCTTTTAAAATTTTAGATGATATCAATAACTATGATACTATCATATATCTTGGAGCATTATATGCTGGAGGTGTATTAGGCTTAGCCAAAACCTTCAAAAAATTAAAAGATATTAAAGATAAGAAAATAATCATAGCAACTGTTGGACTCGCAGATCCGAAAGATGAAATCAATATAACTAATATTAGGAATAATTTAAAAGTGCAATTATCTAAAGAAGTTTTAGACAAAGCTAAAATATTTCATCTACGTGGTGGAATTGATTATGAAAACCTTAGTTTTGCTCATAAAACTATGATGACCTTGCTTTATAAGAAAACAAAACGCATGAAGGAAGAAAAGATGACTCCAGAAGATAAAGCAATTATTGCTACATATAATAAACAAGTAAATTTTGTTGATTTTAAAACATTAAGTGACATAATAAAAGAAATAAAAAAATAGAAAGGATGGTAATATGTATAAAACTGTAGTAATAGAGTATACTCCCAAAGCAAATGATATGGCTTTAAGAGTTGAAGAAACTGCTAATGCTATGTATGAACAAGGTTATGTTTTGGTTACAATGTCTATAACGCCTTCTGCAAAAGCAATTTTAGTATTTAAAAAAGATAGAGAGGATTAATTATGTTAAAAAATTTAAAGTTAAGTGCAGCCTTAATAATATTAGGAGAACTACTATCTTGGGCATTAAATTATTTTGCAAGTGATGCAACTAGTAATTTTTCTGAATTTACCTCTGGTATTTTACTTGGACTATCTGTTGGTATGAAATTAATAGGTATAATACTAATTCTACTTGTGATAATTAAATATCCTAAAGAAGAAAAAAATTCATGAAAATAAAAGACTATATTTTACATCCGATAAGTATGTTTATTATCGGTCTATTAACAGGAATCATAATTAAACTTATCGATATTCATTTCCGAGTTCAACACTTTGGTTTTTCTTTAAGTGATGTTTTTTCAGAACTTGGCATCTGGATTTTAATCGGTGTAATTATTTCTTTATTTAGTAAGAATAAAAAGTATGCTATGCTAAATATATTTTTGTTTTCTATTGGTATGCTCATAACTTATTACATTACTGCAGAGGTAACTAACTCTATTTATGGTTGGACATTTATTAAAGGGTGGAGTGTATTTGCGTGCCTTTCTCCGATGCTTGCTTACTTAGTAACACTTACTAAAGAAAAAGGATTATTATCTCTAATTATAAAGATAGGTATAATACTAGTGTACCTTATAACAAACATAATTATTTTCGGAGGTCCTCACATTTATGATATAGTATTTATATTAATTCTAATTTATTTGTTATTTATCAAAAAATATAAGAAAACTTGATATATGTTAAAAAACTTTGCGTAATTTCCAAAGCTTTTTGGTAGATAGCAAAATTGCTATAATATATAATTGATGCCGAGGTGAGAAAATTATGGATTTAGGAAACAAAATTTTAAAATTAAGAAAGAAAAAAGGTTATTCGCAAGAAGAATTGGCCGAAAAATTAGATGTTACAAGACAAACTATATCTAATTGGGAATTAGGTAGTACCCAGCCCAATCCAGAACAACTAAAAGGCTTATCAAAAATACTCAATGTAAGTATTGATGAAATGCTAGATAATGATATTAAAGGTGTCATTGTCGAAAAAGTGTCTAATACCGAAAAACTTGCTGGTATCATTATTAAAATTCTTAAAGTTTTTGGCATTCTTATAATACTTTATGTTATTTTAATGTTTGTTGCTTTAATTGCTTTTATGGCTTTTCGTAAAGAATCAACTGATTCAGTTAATAATAGTGCTACTAGTGCAACACTAAACTGTTCTATTAAAGATCAAGATTACACTATAACTATTGGTGATGATACTTATTTTAATTGTCCTGAATGTAGTGATGAAATGGAAATTTATTTGCGTGATATTACTGATTGGGCAAATATTGATCATAGTGTTGAGAACATTGAAAATTACTTTTCTGAAAATGGTGGAACTTGTAGGATGGATTAATTTTAATTCATCTTTTTATATGATATAATTAATTGGGATGAGTTATGAAAATTAGTTATAAAATAAGTGCTGATGATTTTTATTCATTGCGTGATTCTGTTGGTTGGAAGAATGTTAGTACTACTGAACTCGCTATTGCTTTAGATAATTCAATGTATGTTGTTGGAGTTTATGAAAATGATACCTTAGTTGCTATGGGAAGAATGGTTGGAGATAAAGTTTTCAAAGGTTTGCTTACAGATATTATTGTAAGTCCTGATTATCAAAATAAAGGTTATGGCAAAATTGTTGTTACGGAACTTCTAAAACTTGCTCAAGAAAATATGCAAGTGGGAGACCTAATGTGTATTGAAGCAGCTCCAACTAGTGGTAATATTCCGTTTTATGTGAAGTGTGGTATGAAACATAATCCCGAGGAACAAGAAGGCGTTTATATTTGGTTAAGAAAGTAGGGAGAAAACTATATAAAATGATTGAAGTTATATTTGAACAAGAAAAAAATAGAACAATAGCAACAGATAATGGCATTATCATTGGAGAATGTGATTTTACTATTCAAGGTGATGCTTGGAATATAATACACACCGTTGTTAATTCTAAGTATCAAGGGCAAGGAATTGCGAGAAGATTGGTCGAAAGTGTTATCGAAAATGCTAGAAAAGAAAAAGTAAAAGTTATTGCTGATTGTTCCTATGCTAAAAAAGCATTAGATGAGAGTAAACAATGAATATTGAACAAGATTTATTTAAGCGCAGTACTTTAGTTCCTGATAAATTATTATCTTTTGGTTTTGTCAAAAAGGATAACATTTATAAATATTCTACTAAAATAATGAACGATAAGTTTCGTGTTGATATCGAAGTTAATGAAGGATCTATCCACGGGAAAATATACGACTTATCCACAAATGATGAATATACTAACTTTCGCATCGAAGATTTTGGGACTTTTTCCAATACCGTTCGTGAAAAATATATTGCAGTTTTAAAAAATATTCGTAATAATTGTTTTGTTTCTAAATATTTTATTGGAAGCCAATCTAATCGTATTGCCAATATGATAGTAAAAAACTTTAATTGTGAACCAGAATTTTTGTGGGAAAAGAATCCCGGATATGGTGTGTTTCGGAATACTCCAAGTGATAAATGGTTTGCTATAATTATGAATATTGATAAAAGTAAAGTTGTTTCAAAGTCTAGTGGTGAAGTAGAAGTAATTAATGTTAAAAGTGATGATAATACTGAAATTTATTTGAAAAAGAAAGGTATTTATCCGGCATATCACATGAATAAGAAAAGTTGGATAACAATTATTTTAGATGATACCCTAAGTGATGAAGAAATATTAAATATTATTAGTGCTAGTTACGATTCATTTCCAGCCTCTAATACTTGGGTAATTCCTGCTAATCCTAAATATTATGATTTAATAAGTGGTTTTGCTAAAAGTGATATAATGTTTTGGCACCAAAATATGAGTGTTTCTAAAGATGATGCAGTATATATTTACGTTGCTGAACCATATTCGGCCCTTTTATATAAATGTATAGTAATTGAAGCAAATATTCCAGATGGTGATAAAATGCTCATGAAATTAAAACTAAAAAAAGAGTACCCACAATCGGCTTATCCTTTTACTAAATTAAAAGAATATGGCTTAACAGCAATCCGGGGACCTAGAACTATATCCAATAAACTTGCTAAAATTTTAGCAGAAGAAAAGTGAGGAGTTTAATATGTATATAAGAAGTCATAAAGGAAAAAGTTTAATTGAAAACTTAGATAATTATACCGTTTTAGATATTGAAACCACTTCTCTAGATTCACGTGATGGTGAAATATTAGAAATAAGTGCTTTAAAAATTAGAAATAAAGAAATAGTGGGTGAGTTTTCTAAACTAATTAAAGTAAGTGAAATTGGGTCTTTTACTACTCATTTAACAGGCATAACTGATGAAATGATGCGTAAATATGGCGAAGATATCGATATTGTTTTAAGGGAGTTTTTGGCCTTTTTAGGTGATGATGTTATTGTTGGACATAATGTTAATTTTGATATTAATTTTATTTATGATAACTTAAAAAATAAATTGGGACTTTATCTAACCAATGACTTTGTTGATACATTAAGGCTTTCTAGAATGTTACTTTCATTTTTGCCAAGACATCGACTAGATGATTTAATTTCCTATTTTAATTTGGAAACTAGAAATGAACATCGGGCTTTAAATGATTGCCTTTTAACCAATCAAGTTTATTTAAAACTGTGTAATTTGCTTGTTAAAGTTAGTACTTAAAAGAAGTTATGTTTTATTTAAAATGTCGATTTAATCAGGATAAACGCATGAAAATTTAAATCATGT
>ULMP01046258.1_pt1 | contig 17977 bp, 13 predicted proteins | sample 1951681 | NCBI WGS metagenome assembly ULMP01 (sample SAMEA4835553, study PRJEB28245) | human gut metagenome | biome: gut microbiome; material: fecal sample | place: Denmark | collected 2008 | reverse complement strand
CCGATTGCCGGTGCCCACCAGATGGATAAGCCTGCTCCGATGAAAATGGTTACAAACGGAGTGACGATAATATCAATTTTGGTTTCTTTGGATACTGCTTTACCGAATTCGGCTGCAAAGATGGTGACAATCAATACTGCCAGCGGTCCGCCTGCTCCACCCAGGGTATTTGCGGCCACACCGACGGCTGCCAGTGAAAAAAGCACCAGTGGTGGACACTGCAAAGCAAAACCAATGGAGATTGCCATTGCCGGACCGGTTGCTGCTTTGGCATATCCACCGATGTCCACCAGAAGCTGGATGCCAGCCTGCTCACCAATTGTACTGATAATTGTTCCAATTAAAAGAGAAGCAAAAAGACCTTGTGCCATTGCACCTAAGGCATCAATGCCATATCTTTTTGCTGAGATAATAATATTTTTGCGTTTTAAGAACGCTTTTATCTTTTCCATTTTTTTCCTCCTTGGCTTTAGCTGTCTTGTCAGTTGTCTTGTCAGTCAAGGAGTAGTTTACCATATCGAGAAAAAAAGTCAAGCTGTTATCTTGCGTAGCCTTTTTCCCGTAATTTTTCTTCTATGATGTCAAGTAATTGTTCTGAATCTGCTTCTACGGTATGAAAGTGTTTATTTCCGGTCAGTGTCTTAAGCGGCTTTGCCTTGCTCTTTGCAACCTTTGCAATAAATTCGTCCACATCCTGACGGCTTTTTAAAATCAGATCCACCGTTATCTGTCCGTAAATATCATGCTCGATTACGACGTCTAAGACTTTTCCACCGAAATCCACGATGGTATAAAGCTCATCCTGTGTCTGTTCATCACTGTGGCTTACAGCAATGGTTCTTCTTGCTTTCTGTGTCTCTTCCGAAGGGTCATAAAGCACATAGCCTTTGTTGGTGCTTAAAATATTCTTATTTACTGCACGAAGCAATGCAATATCCTGTACAATCACCTGACGGCTGACTCCTAATTCTTTTGCCAATTCTGTTCCGGACAAAGGTTTTCCCTTCTCCCCCAGCATCTTAATGATGGTATCCCGGCGCATCTGCCCTTCCATTTTCTTTCCTCCTGACACAGTTACTTAATCCTCTTCAATCACATGAATTTCCAAAAAATCAAATTCAATTTCTTCCACAAAATTATCCTGATAAAACCTGGTCTTCGCATGCCGCTTAAATTCATCCACATTGCGGTCTAACCAGATTGGTTTTCCCAAATCAAAGGTATAGCACACCTCATCTAATGCCCGGAACACCTTATGGGTTCTGGTATCCCCGGAGTCATCACAGATGGTGGTATCCTTTAACATATGATTGTCTTTAAATTCTTTTGCCCATAACCGGAACATCCCTTACCTCCTCTGGCGTGCTGCCTCATACATCAGCAGTGTTGCCGCAATTGCTGCATTCAGTGATTCTACTTTTCCTGCCATTGGAATGTGGATATAGGTATCTGCCATTCTGGCAATCTCATCCGATAATCCATTTCCTTCATTTCCAATTAAAAAGCCTGTGGGTTCTTTATAATCCGGCTCCTCATAAGAAACACTGCCCTGCAGATGGGCACTGTAAAGCTTTATTTTCCGGGACTTTAACTGCATCAATATATCCTGCAGGTTTTCCGTCACGAAAAATGGTACGCGAAAGATACTGCCCATAGTGGAGCGGATGGTCTTTGGATTAAAAACATCTACAGTGGTGCGGTTCATGATAATTCCGCTGATTCCCGCTCCCTCTCCGGTCCGGAACATCGTGCCTAAATTGCCCGGATCCTGAATACTTTCAAGAATCAGAAGATGGGCATTTTCCTTTGGTATTACTTCTTCTAAGGTATAATCCGGCATTTTCACAAGACAAAGGATTCCCTGCGGTGTCTTGGTATCGGACACACTTTCAAACACATGATTGGCAAGTACTTCATAATTTTTTCCCTGCAGAACTTTTACATGGGATTCCTCTTCCATGAAATGCTCGGAAACATAAATTCTATCAAGCCAGCCTTCCGGGATTTCCCGGAACATACGGATTCCTTCCACAACAAAAAGCCTCTGTTCATTACGAACTTTGGCTTTTTTTACTAACTGAATTAAATTTTTCACCTGCGGATTTGCTGTACTGGTAATCATAATAACATCCTATCTGGAAAGATTTCTACAGATCTCATACTGATATTCCGGAATGGATTTGGTCATTGCCAGTGCCTCGTCAATATCATAATCTACGAATTCACCATTTTTATATGCTACAAGACGGTTGGATTTGCCTTCGCACAGCAAATCTACGGCAATGCATCCCATGGTAGATGCATAAACACGGTCTTTACAGGTCGGGCTTCCACCACGCTGCATGTGTCCTAAGATGGTCGCTCTGGTTTCAACTCCGGTTGCTGCTTCAATTCTCTTTGCCATGCTTGCGGAATGACCGATACCTTCTGCATTTACAATAATATGATGCTGCTTTCCACGTTTTCTGTTCTCTATAATATTATTTACAAGCTTCTGCTCGTCATAATCATATTTCTCTGGAAGCAGGATATCCTCTGCTCCATTGGCAATACCACACCACAGTGCAATGTAGCCTGCACCTCTGCCCATTACTTCAATGATGGAGCAGCGCTCATGGGAGGTTGAGGTATCACGTACCTTATCAATGGCTTCCATGGCAGTATTTACTGCGGTATCAAAACCGATGGTATAATCGGTACAGGAAATATCAAGGTCAATGGTTCCCGGTAATCCGATGGTGTTGATTCCAAGTGCTGCCAGCTTCTGTGCGCCCTTAAAGGAACCGTCTCCACCGATTACAATAATTCCATCAATGCCATGTTTTCTGCAGATTTCAGCACCCTTCTGCTGTCCTTCCGGTGTTACGAATTCCTGACAACGTGCAGTCTGTAAAATTGTTCCACCTCTCTGGATAATGTCTGCTACATCTTTTGCTTCCATATCAATAATCTCTTCCTGCAAAAGACCTGCATAACCTCTCTTAATTCCTTTTACTTTCTTTCCCTTTGCAATAGCTTCCCTTACTACCGCACGGATAGCAGCGTTCATGCCCGGAGCATCCCCGCCACTGGTTAAAACACCAATTGTCTGAATTTCTTTTGACATTCCCTGTTACCTCCTATATGTAAACACTTCTCTTTGTTCTTTATCCAATCATTTTTATTCTAATCCTTAAACTGTGGTTTTGCAATGGCTACAACGACTTTTCTACAACTTTTACATTGTCTTTACCTAAGAAATTCCCAAGTTCTTCTAAAAGCTCTTTTGTAATTGCAACATTTCTGTTTTCCGGCAGACGCTTCATCTGTTTTTCTGCTGCAAGATAAATAACGACATGCTCTGAGCCATCGGCATCCATCATTTTTCCATAAAGAGCACCTTCTTTTTCTTCGAAATCGCTCTTACTTGGAAACTGCAGCCACAGCTCCCGTTTCACTTCATCAAAGGAAATGATTTTCTCACAAATAAGCTTGCCGTTACGGTCTTCTTCTGCAGTTACACGGCCTTCCACAAATACTTTGGCATCATTTTCAAGATATTTTGCATAACGCTCATAATCCTTCGGGAAAATGATGATTTCCACTGTTCCCACCAGATCTTCTAACGTAATAAATGCCATTGCCTTATTACTCTTGGTATACTTGATGACTTTATCGGTAATCATTCCACCGATACGCACCTTTGCGCCATCCGATACCTTAAGGGTTCCGGTCTCTTCATCCAGTACAAAGTCTGTGGTAACGGCATTGGTATTCTTCTTTAAACGCTCCATATATTCTTCCAGCGGATGTCCGCTGATATATATGCCCAGGACTTCCTTTTCAAAGCCAAGAAGCACTTCTTTGTCATACTCTTCTACATCCGGAAGCTTGATTTCGTACTCTGCCTTGTCCTCTTCCGGTGCAATATCAAAAAGTGTCATCTGACCAGCCATTGTGGTCTTCTTTTCCTGATTCAGTGCATCCAAAAGAGAACCGTATATCATCATCTTCTGACGGCGGTTTCCTTCCAGTCCGTCTAAGGCTCCCGCTTTGATAAAGTTTTCTATGGTCCGTTTATTCACTTCTCTTCCGGAAAGTCTTGTAATAAAATCCTTTAACGTGGTAAACGGCCCACGGATTTTACGCTCCTCCACAATGGCATCAATCACCGGTCTTCCGATACTCTTAATGGCAGAAAGTCCATAGCGGATTGCTTGTCCGGATACGGAGAAACCACCCTCGCCTTCATTGATATCCGGCGGCAGAATTGCGATTCCCATCTGGCGGCAGGTGTAGATATATTCTGAGACTTTGGAAGTATTGTCTAAGACTGATGTCATTAACGCTGCCATAAACTCTACCGGATAATAGTATTTCAAATATGCGGTCTGATATGCAACCACTGCATAAGCTGCCGCATGGGATTTATTAAATGCATATTTGGCAAAGTCAATCATATTATCATAAATCTTGTTTGCCACTTTCTCATCGATTCCTCTTGCAATACAGCCCGGAACATTTTCTTCCGGATTACCATAGACAAAGTTCTTCCGCTCCTGCTCCATTACCTTGCCCTTTTTCTTAGACATGACACGGCGCACCAGGTCAGATCTGCCCCATGTATAACCGGCGAGGTCACGTACAATCTGCATAACCTGTTCCTGATATACGATACAGCCATAGGTCGGCGCCAGAATCGGCTCCAATTCCGGGCAGTCATAGGTAATGCTTTCCGGGTGGTCTTTTCCCTTGATATAAGCCGGAATAAAGTCCATTGGACCCGGACGGTAAAGAGAAATGCCTGCGATAACATCCTCTAAGCTCTGTGGCTTTAACTCCTTCATGAAGTTCTTCATTCCGGCACTTTCCAACTGGAAGACACCATCGGTTTTGCCGGTTCCAAGAGAGTCTAGCACTTTCTTATCGTTATAGTCGATGGCATTCATATCAATTTTTTTATCGCTGCTCTTTTCTGCAAGACGGACTGCATTCTGGATTACAGTCAGTGTCCGGAGTCCTAAGAAATCCATTTTCAGAAGTCCTAATTCTTCAATGGTAGTCATGGTAAACTGTGTGGTTATGGTGCCATCGGATGCTCTTGACAACGGAACATATTCATCCATTGGTTTCTGGCTGATTACCACGCCTGCTGCATGCATGGACGTATGCCTCGGCAGACCTTCTAATCTTCTTGACATATCGATAAGTTTCTTTACCGACTCGTCGGATTCATACATGCCCCGGAGCTCCGGGTTCATCATCAGTGCCTTATCAATGGTAATTCCCAGTTCATTTGGAATTGCCTTGGCAATCGTATCCACAAAATTATAAGGCAAATCCATGACACGCCCCACATCACGGATTACTCCACGGGCTGCCAGCGTACCAAAGGTTACAATCTGTGTCACACAGTCCTTGCCATATTTTTCTACCACATAATCAATAACTTCCTGTCTTCGTTCAAAGCAGAAGTCCACATCAATATCGGGCATAGATACACGTTCCGGATTTAAGAAACGCTCAAATATCAGATTATAACGAACCGGGTCAATATCTGTAATTCCGGTGGTGTAAGAAACAAGGCTTCCTGCGGCACTGCCTCGTCCCGGTCCCACCATAATATCATGCTCTCTCGCATAATGGATAAAGTCCCACACAATCAGGAAATAGTCCACATATCCCATATTTTTAATAACGGCAAGCTCGTCATCTAATTTCTGTAAGTATTTTGGTGCATCGGCTCCATACCGCTTATCCAGTCCTTCATGACACAATTTATTTAAATAAGTCCAGGAATCATAGCCTTCCGGCACCTCAAAATGCGGTACCTTGGTATGTCCGAATTCAATTTCCACATGACAGCGGTCTGCAATCTTCTGGGTATTTTCCAATGCCTGCAGTGCATATGGAAAAAGTGATTTCATTTCCTCTTCGGATTTGACATAATACTGTCCGCCTTCATAACGCATTCTGTCTTCGTCCGCTAATTTTTTTCCGGTCTGAAGGCAGAGCAGGATGTCATGAGGCTCTGCATCCTCTGCATTGGTGTAATGCACGTCATTGGTTGCTACCAGCTCAATTCCGGTCTCCTGACTCATGCGAAGAAGCTGCTGGTTTACCAGCTTCTGCTCCGGAATTCCATGATCCTGCAGCTCTAAAAAGAAATTGCCTTTTCCAAAACAGCGTTCATAGCGGTAAGCTACTTCTTTTGCTTCTTCATACATTCCACGTACCAGATTACGCTGTACTTCACCTGCCAGACAGGCACTTAGGGCAATGATTCCCTCATGGTATTTTTCTAACACTTCCATGTCCACACGCGGCTTATAATAGTATCCCTCCACAAAGCCTTTGGATACAATTTTCATCAGATTGCTATAGCCTGTGTTATTCTCTGCCAGAAGCACAAGATGATAGTATCTGTCCTCTCCATGTACCATCTCGCGGTCTAATCTGGAGCCGGGAGCCACATAGACTTCACAGCCAAGAACCGGGTTAATTCCCGCCTCCCTGGCTGCCTTATAGAAATCAATGACACCATACATAACACCATGGTCGGTAATCGCCCCTGCTGTCATGCCAAGTGCCTTGATTTTCTCCACATATTCTTTTATTTTATTTGAACCGTCTAACAGACTGTATTCTGTATGTACATGTAAATGGGCAAATGCCATTCCCGCTTCCTCTCTTCCACTATTTCTACTCTTCGCCTTTTATCACTGACTCATATTATAACGTTTTTTGCGGAAGGTTTCAACGACCGGAAGGAGATTCTGTGTGGATTATTCCAGGGAAATTATATCAATTTGCGGCATTCGTGCTGCTCCCCATATATTAACGAAATTGTTTAGAGACTCTTAGAATTTCTCACCAAAACTGGCAATGCTGGCACATGGACGTGCCAGCAAGGCACAGATGAACATGGATGTGAATTTGTGCCGGTTGCCGGAACTTTTTTTATATTTCATGAAATTCTTAGAGACTCTTAACAATGCAGTGACATATGGGTAGCAGCCCGAATGCCGCAAACTCTTATATTTTCCCGGAATATACATACAATAAAAAATGTATTTTGACTTTCTTCTTCAATGTGCTAAACTATATGTGAAAAAATTAACGAAGTATATCTCAAGAGGTGAATATCATGGAAAAGTCTGGATTGATTGTAGAAGGCGGCGGTATGAAATGCGCTTACAGTGCCGGAATTCTGGATGCCTTCTTAGACGACAATGTTACATTTGATTATTGTATGGGGGTATCTGCCGGTGCGGCAAATACTGCTTCTTACCTTGCCGGGCAACGTGGCCGTAATCTGCGTTTCTATATAGAGCATGTAAAAGACCCCCGCTACATCAGTATCAAAAATCTGATTAAAACCGGTTCTCTCTTCGGGCTTCAATATATTTACGGAACCTTAACCAATTCCACAGGAAACGACCCGCTGGATTATGATGCCTTAGCAGCAAATCCAAGTGAATTTCATTTTCCGGCAACCAATGCTGCCACCGGAAAGGCAGAATATTTTTCCAAAGAAGATTTAGGCCGTGATGATTACCGCGGCATTATGGCAACCTGTGCCCTTCCGGGCTTCTGCAAACCGATTTCTTTTCACGGCAATTATTACTATGATGGCGGTGTTGCAGATTCCATTCCGGTTGAACGTGCCATTGCAGATGGCTGCGACAAGGTAGTAATTATCTACTGCCGTCCACTTGGCTATGTCAAGCAGCCGGAGAGTTACCGTTTTCTTTACAAAAAGATGTTACGGAAATTTCCAAATACGATTACTGCAATTGATAACAGACACTTAAATTACCGGCACTCGGTAGAAGTTGCTGCAAAATTACAAAAAGAAGGACGGGCATTTCTCTTTGCACCGTCCCATCAGGTTAAGATTGGCACTTTTACCACTGACCCGAAAATCATGCAGGAGCTTTATGATTTAGGAATCAGTGATTATAAAGCACAAAAGGATGCGTTGCGTGCCTTCTTAAACAATTAACAATATTTCTTTCTGCCTGCAGCTGCCACAACCAGTAATCCGGCTGCGGAAAACATCAGAAGCAGTATTCTTCCAACCGGTGTTTCATCACCAGTTTTTATGGTTGCCGTCTTCTGTGTTGTTCCCGTCAGGGCTGCCGTATTGGAACCGTTTCCAGTGGAAGGGTCTTCCTTTACGGCAACTGTCACCTTTGTAGATGCAGAAGCCAGATAGTTCCCTGTCTCTGCATACCGTACGAAATAGTCACCTGCTGTAAGCTGGTTTATCTTTGTACCATCTGTAACCTTGGTCCAATGAATTTCATCTGTGCTGTATTCCATTGCAGTAGTCAGGTTTTCAATGGCTCCATCACTTGCACCTGTTTTACTGGTATTTACAGCCTTCAGTCCTGTCGGTGCCGCCTGACCTGCCTTCCCTATCGTAAATTGCAGATGTGCTGTTTCATGATACACTCCAATACCTGTTATTGTTACCTCTGCACTTCCTGCATTTTTGTTATCCGAATAAGCAACGGTGTAATCCGTATCCTTTGTCAGTGTCTGTCCGTCATATACCACAAGTACTTCCGGTTCCTTTGCTGTTCCATCATAAATATAGGTCGTTGGATTCAGCGTTGCCGATAAATCTGCATCTGTCATCTTACGATAACGAAGCTCCACATTCTGGGCAATCTGACCATCTGCATCCACAATGGTATTTCTGTAATCAACATCTGCCGGATTTCTCTTCCTATTTGCGATAGAATAATCTTTTGGCAGGAATCCCCGGATTGTTCCCAGGCTTTCTTCCAGTGCAACATTAGCATAATTCGAAATACCCTGGCTTACATTCTTTAATACCAGCTTTGAATCTTCATCCATTGTAAGCTTCTCTAACCAGCACTGTCCAGAACCGTCATTTCCGGATACTGTAACTTCACTTCCCTCAAGCTTTACTCCACTGTTCGTCATCCACTGTAAATCATTCAGTGCTGCTTTTGCATTTTTAAAGGTCAGTTCCTTTGTAAGTCCGACACCGCTATTAGTAATCTTTCCCTTATAGTTACCATTTGCAATGGTAAGATTGTTCCCTGAGGAAATCGTATCCAGAATCAATGTATGTCCGTTCAGGTCAAGGGTTACGGCTTTACTGTCTCCGATTGCTGCGGTTCTTCCATTTCCATAAATATCCTTCACAAATTTGATGGTATCTCCATCTTCCAGGTATCTGAAATCATTATGTGCTCCGGTTCCACCGAAGTCTCCATTCAGCATTCTCTTAGTCGTTCCATCCGTTCCAATCAGCTCTGCATATTCTATGTCACTTGCTCCACAGACCATACATCTGCCGGAATATCCTGCTAAAATCGGATGTTCACAGTTATCTGCATCATATGTCTCGCCGGTTGCCATTATCTGTACCCAGTTTTCCCCACCATCGCTATATTTTACGATATCATCCTGCGTCTGCAATGTTCCTCCCAGAAGTGTAATGTCATTTTGTGCCTGCAGCGTAACAAATAATGAAGGTGCCGTAATCTCTGTACTTCCGGTTGATACCGCTCCCCCTTCACTGGTTATCTCAACACCATATCCATTTTCTGCATTAACAGCGAGATTTCCTTTTACCACAGTCTTCTTTGCGCGGATTGTTACATCTTTTACTGTTTCTAATTCAAGATTGCCTTCTGCTATTGTTTCACCCACAAGAACTATCCTGCCACTCGAACTGTTCGAATTACTGTTTCCATTGGATGACAGAAATGTATCTTTTGCTTTAAAAAATGCCTCTGTTACATTTATATTATTTCCATTATCCAGATCAAACGAATTCAGGGAACCAGTCTTTTTCAGGCTGATTTCTCCGTTCTGCTCATCCGTTGCCTCTATCAGATACTTCACCGCTCCACCTGATAAATAGATGTCCAACTGATCCGCCTCAAGCTTAACTGAACCGGCAGAGATAAATGCATCACCAGTAACATCGTCTGCATCTAAAGTTATCTCCCCGGCGGTTTTTAAGTCCACCAGAGATGTTCTTTTTCCCACTCCTGTCTGTATGCCTTATTGCATATTTTATTACGGTCCGCCTGAGCAATCTAAAGCTCTGGTATTTATATTTATGTGCCACCGCAGCCCTTTCCTTTGGCTGCATTGCCAACGATTATATCATTGCTTATACCGTCCCTGCTTCCAATGCAGATGATAGCTCTGTTCCGGGACTGCTCTTACAATACGCCATGCTATAATTCTCTCTAGTAATCATTGATAACTACTCTACTCCAATCGTAATTTTGCATCCGTTTCTTCCTGTATAAATTTCTTTATCTTATCTGCGCTTTTTCGTCTTTTAGCATACCTGAACATCTGACTCTCATCCACAACATAAGAATTAAATGCTGTTTCATATATTACTGGATACTCTGATTCACTAAACATTGCTTTTATCAGCTTCTCCGAAAAAATGTCTACCAGCAATTTTTCTAAACCTGTATGCCAGACCTCATTTTTCCCTTTTGGTGATTCCGTCAAAAGATTTCTTACAACAATCATATCTTCTCGTCTATAATTAAAAAAATCTTCTTCCGTTGGATTTATAAGTATGTTGCCTTCATACTCTTTTTTCAATCTTTCAAAGGCAGAAATACACAATTCTTTCTCTACGAAGACAAAAATAACATTATGTGCAATTTGATGATTCAAAAAACGATTCATTTGATACAGCTCTGAAATTCTGAAATCTAAATCGTAAAAATCCTCCTTCAATATTTTCGCTATATGAACTGCTATATCAGAATAATCATATTCATAATCTTTTAGTTTTCCTCTGGCACAATACGCATTTCTTCCAATACGCACTACTTCACTAGATTCCAAATACTTTTTCAAATATTTTTCCAAAGTACTTTTGCTCAATACACCAACATTATCTGTAATTGTATCAAAAAATGTCTTCTTGTTAAAAACTGCTGCAAGTCCATTCGACCATTCTTCTGAAATAAAAAGAGGACCAAACCAGCTGATGGAATATTCCATCACAAGTGCTGATTTAGTCCTATTTTAACATCTGATTTAATTACTGAAGATCCTCATCTCTTAATCCATCGGAACCATCCGCATGCTCAAATGCTGCAAGTTCCTGATGTTCTCTCTTTTCTTCCGTATAGTTCTCATAAGGTGCTTTCTTATGTTTCTGTTCTGCCCAGATACGGTCTGCAACCGGTCCCCACTCTTCTGCATAGTGGTCACACTTAGAGCAAAGATGCTCAACAGTCTCTTCTGCCTCAGCGTTTGTTCCCTTCGCACCAGTCTTGTTTACCATTTCCCTTAAGAGCTTTGGATTCTCAAGCATCGGACATGGACGCAGGTGGTTTCTGTTAAATGGCTGTCCTTCATGATATGCCTTAAACAATGGACTCTGTAGCATCTCAAGGATTGACTTATCATGGATATTCGAATCCGAAAAATGGATAAATACGCACGGTTCTGCGTCTCCCTGTGCATTAATATGGAAGTAGTTACGTCCACCGGCAATACATCCGCCAACAAATTCTCCGTCATTCTGGAAGTCCATTGGGAAAAATCCGATATCATTGTCTCCGGTACGAACCCAGCGAATCTTCTTAATAATTTCTTCCCGCTGTTCCAATGTCGGCATCAGCTCCGGAGCTGCGTTCTGTCCTACCGGCATATAATGGAAGTAGAAACCGAAACGTGCGCCCTTATCAGCAATGAAACGTAAGAATTTCTCATCGGTAACAGCCTCAACATTGGCTCTGGTATAGCAGATAGAAGTTCCGAATATGATACCATATTGTTTCAGCAAATCCATTGCCTTCATAACGGCTGCATAATGTCCGTCACCACGACGTCCGTCATTTGTCTCAGGTGTTCCCTCAATGGAAAGAAGGAATGTAATATTTCCAAGTTCTACAATCTTCTTACATAACTCCTCATCAATCAGAGTAGAGTTGGAGAAAAGACCGAACATACAATCATTATGCTTCTCAGCAAGTTTTAAAATATCATTCTTACGAACAGTCGGTTCTCCACCTGTCATAAAGTAAAGATAAGTTCCAAGTTCCTTACCCTGTGTAACAATCTTATCCATATCCTCATAGGACATGTTATTCTTGTGGCCATATGTGCCAGACCAGCATCCTACACAATGCATATTACATGCGTCTGTCGGGTCAAAAAGAATCAGCCATGGAATATTACAGTTGTACTTCTCACGGTTTGCCCTGATTGTCTTTGTTCCACGGAAAAATGCTTCATATCCTAAATTCAGAAGGAATTTCTTAGCATAATTTGGATTTGTCTCATCCAGAACACGGTTTACAAACTTCACCCATCTGTTCTCCGGATTCTTTACATACTCTCTGACCTTATCCAATGTTGCCTTGTCTGCGCCATTTCCCCAGAAAGTCTCTGCCTTGTCAATAAGTTCAAGGAATGTTTCCTGTCTTTTCGCGATATCATCTGTCTTAGTCAACTTACCTACGATGCTATTGGTCATTATCTCAAAAGCTTTTCTTTCTACTTTGTGCTGTGTGTTTTCAACGAATGAAGCCATGCTAACTTCCTCCCTCTTTTTTCTTCTATGTATTTTAACATTTATTAGTATAAGAAACAATGCGTTTTTTTGACATATACAATAAAATTTTTTTGTATGGTCAAGTTATACTTTTTCGATAATTTGTATATCTGACAGCACAAATTGTCCATTTTGTTTATAACTGCTCATCATAGACAAGTCCTTTGATATCGTCCTCGGCAAGTTTATGCTCCGCAACCTTTTTCTCTGCTTCACTCTTTAAAAGGCTGCTCTGGGTCTCCTTGTCTAATTTTGTATCAGTCTTCTTATCCTCTTTCTTGTCTGCATCCTTCTTATCCGTATCTTTCTCATTTTCTTTGATAGTCTCATCGATGTGGTCTACTGCTTCCCCAATCAGTCCTAATGTTGCTTCATCGGATGCATTGTCTAATATTTCTTCCGCTTCCTTCTGGCTGTCTATCATATCATGATGCTTTAACCGTTCCGTATGTACTGCCCGGAGGTATCCGTTATCCTCGGCTCTTTCCTTTCCAAGGTCTTTTATCTTGCTTCTGTATTCTGACTCCATTTTATAGTAGTCCATGGACTCTTTCTGATAGTCTGTCATTCCGCCTTTCTTTAATTCTGAGACATGCTCTAATTCTTCTTTGGAAAGCATGCTTCTTCCTTCTGCTGTACTGGCTTTCTTTAAAAGGTCAAGGTCTGCCTCTTCCTGGCTGCCATCCGCTACCTGGTAACGTCCCTTTAATTCAGCTTCCTTATTCTGTAAGTCGCGGATTTCACTCTGATAATCTTTTATCTCGCTGTCAATTTCCTTAATGTGGGCACGCCGCTCGTCCATCTCTTCATCCACTGCATGCTCACCGGAAAATGTATCCATAATCTTCTTTAATGCTTCTTTCTGGGCATTTGCCATCTTCTGTCCAATCAGATCTGTCTGATTCAGGTTAAGACCGGCACCTTTTATTACATTGCTGTCATTCTTATTATCCTGCTTCTTATCATCTGACTTTGCACTTCCCTGTGTCCCGTCATTCTGATATAAGCTCTGTGTCCTAAAGCTGGTATTGATTCCATTCATATACGCTTCCCTTGCCTTTCTGCAACGCTTATCCGGTTATCGGATATTTCTTTCGCTGTTGTATACACTTTTATAAATAATATATCGGTTTTCCACTGCGTTTTCCTAAGGGTTTTGGTCTTATTTTTCCTTTACAATAGCTTTCGTCAGAATCCATTCTGCCCACTGGGCATAATATTTTCCTAGAGGATGGGCATCATCACTGGTATACTGGGCATCGAGGTTTCCTGCCCCATCATCAAAGATTTCATTCACATCAATATAATAGGTCTGCTTCTGGTCACATAAGGACTCCACCACACCATTGAGCCAGTCAATATTGGCATTGTTATAAAGGCTGTCCGAATCGGATTTTGCCTTGGAAACATGAAGACTCGCCTCTAAGAATAAAATGGCATCCGGCTGCATTTCCCGTATTTTCTCTACCACTTCACGATATTGCTTTTCTATGCTCGCATGTGGATATCCCAGTTCATTGATACCTAGCATCAGATAAATCTTTCCGTAATTCTTCCGGCTTAACACTTCATCCAAAGTTTCTTTTCCATAGCCCGGCATATCCACCTCTGTTTCAAACAGCTTAAAGGAACTTAAGCCAATCGTTGCAAATACATCCGCATCCCCAAGGTCTGCATACTCCGATAATCCTACTGTTCTGGAATCTCCAATAAATAAGGCATCGGAAAAATAGCTGATATCCTCTGTTGTAAAGGTTCCCTCCTGCTCCGTATCTGCCACCGTTTCATTATCCTTGATACCTGTTTTATCTTCTGTATTTTCTGTACTATCAATATCTGCCTGTCCTGTACCGGCTTTATCTGTGCTGTTTTCTTCCGTTCCGGCAACTGCTTCCGCCGGCTCTTTTTCTGTGCCTGTCACCTGTGCCAGTTCTTCCTGCCTTGCCTTCTTCTCCTGCTCCGCAGTTACAAGCTTTACGGTAATCACCGGGAATGCAATCACAAATGTCAGCAGTAAAAGTATAGTAAATTTATATTTTTTCATCGTATTTCCTCACTAGAATCTGAAGTATAAGAATGGATCATCCATTCCAAGATACATACAATATACGCTCGCCCAGAATAATGCCAGCAGCAGTAAGATCACCCAGAGGCGGTTCTTATTCTTCTTAAGGAGCTTCTCCTGAACGCCTGTTGCAAACAGGATACCAAGCACCAGATAAATGCCATAGGTCTTACCATATTTCAGATAATCTCCCTGAAACAATACCGTTCCGGTACTGCCAAAGAATGGGAATAATTTCTGTAAATAAATGCCAAGCTGGCTTAAATCCGTAATCACAAAGACCAGCCAGGAAAGCGGTATCCAGAGTATCATATAAATATGACCAAGCGCCTTATGCCGCTCCAGCACTTTTCCAAGTCCGGCTTTTTCCACGAATAATAAGACAAAAAGCAAAAGTCCCCACAGTACAAAGTTCCAGCTTGCGCCATGCCAGAGCCCTGTCAGAAGCCATACCACAAACATATTGCGGACGGTCTTTGCAAAACCACCGCGGTTGCCGCCCAGCGGAATGTATACATATTCCCGGAACCAGCCACCCAGTGTCATATGCCAGCGGCGCCAGAAATCCGTCATGGACACTGCCATATATGGATTGTTAAAGTTCTGTGGGAAGTCAAAGCCCATCATCCGCCCCAGTCCGATTGCCATCAGGGAATACCCATAGAAGTCAAAATATAACTGCAGGCTGTATGCCACAATGCTCATCCATGCCAGCGGTGTGGAAATGCTCTCATAACCGATTGCTGTCACCTCTGTCCAAAGATGTCCCACCCGGTTTGCCAGCAATACTTTATAAGCAAGTCCCAGTGCAAATACCTTAAGTCCGGATTCCACCTTTACCATGGAATGTTTTCTCTTATGAAGCTGTTCCTGAATCAGATGGTAATTGACAATCGGTCCTGCAATTAACTGCGGGAACATGCAAAGATACGTTCCCAGTGAAATCAACGATTTTTCCGCTTTCGTTTCCCTCCGGTACACGTCCACCAGATAGGAAATAATCTGGAACGTATAAAAGCTGATTCCAATCGGCAGAATCAGATTCCATGTTTCCAGCTGTACCTTAACGTGCATTGCACCAAAAAGGGCATTCAGATTCTCTATAAGAAAGCCCAGATATTTAAACAGAATGAGCCATCCTAAATCATAGACGATTCCAACCACAAGCCAGGCTTTCCTCGCCCACTTCGTCTTCTGTGCTTCAATCAGTTTTCCAGCCACGAAATTGACCACCACAGACATAATCATAAGTAAAAGATAACCCGGATTTCCCCTGACACCATAGTAATAAAAACCAAGGCTGGCAAGGAAAAGCCAGGCATTCTTATAAGAAGCCGGCAGGATATAATAAACCAGAAAAAATACCGGCATAAAATACATGATAAATGCTATGCTGCTAAAAACCATCTTTCGTATCCTCTCTTTACTATCTTAAAATGGTATTATCCATTCATTCTTTACCATTCATTATACTCTTTATAGATTAGACGTTCCAGATGAAAAAAAAGTTTCTTAAATTCCGTATTTCGATAAATTTCTTCTCTGACAGTAAAAAGAAAGTCCTGATGTCACAAATTCTGCCACCGGAACTGCCAGCCAGACTCCCTTTAATCCGATAATTTGCGGCAGAATCAGTAAAGAGGCCAGAATACAGACAAAGGTTCTGCTGAAGGATACCAGTGCAGATGTTTTTCCATCAGAAAGTGCCGTGAACAGCGAAGAGGTAAATACGTTATAGCCGCTGAAAAGATAGTTGATGCCAAACAATGCAAATCCCGTAACTGTCATTGCAAAGGTATGACTGCTTTCTGAGACAAATACTGATGTAATCGGCTTCGCCAAAAGGATGGATGCCACCGCCATAAAACCGGAGGATATTTTTACAAACCGGTTACTGATATGGTAAACGTTACTTAATTTTTCACTGTTCTTTGCTCCGTACTGGAAGCTGATAACCGGTGCCACACCCATGGAAAATCCAAGATACAGCGCATTGAATAAAAACTGTCCGTATAAAATGATGGTAATTGCAGCTACCCCGTCTGCTCCAACCATACGCATCAGAATAATATTAAAAAGGTATGTAATTACTGCATTGGAAAGGTTCGTTACCATCTCGGAAGAACCGTTGGTGCAGGACTGCCACAATGCTTTTCCATCCCAATGGAAGCGGGTAAAATGAAGTCCTTTTCTTTTCACAAGGAAATAGATGACTCCCACTACCGCAGGAATCATCTGTCCGATGCCTGTTGCAATAGCTGCTCCGGCAATGCCAAGCTGCATTGGTCCCATAAAGACATAATCTAAGATTGCATTGACTACACCTCCGGCAGTAATCAGTCCGAGTCCATATGCAGGTTTTCCTGCAGTTACAAAGAAGCACTGAAATAAACTCTGCAAAATACAGCATGGTCCAAAATACATCATATCAATAAGATATGTTTTCCCATTTTCGAATAAAGAGTCGTCTGCTCCTAATGCATATACAATCGGTTTATGAAAAAGTAATACAATAACCAGCAGCACCAGGCTTACAGCAACTCCTACCACTGCAAGAAAAGTAAAGTTCTCACACGCTCCCTTTTCATCTCCCTCACCCATTTTTCTTGCTACCACTGCACTTCCACCGGTTGCTAACATAACGCCGATTGCAATGAGAATACAAATAACCGGCCATACAATATTGACTGCAGAAAGAGCGCTTTCTCCTACCAGTCTTGACACAAAGATTCCATCTATGATTGTATACAATGACATAAATACCATCATAATCATAGATGGCAATGCAAATTTCAATAAGGATAATGTTTTAAAGTTCTGATTTAATGAATTCGACATGATAACCTCCTTGTCTTATGAATCACTATTTGCTATCATAAACTATATGGTAACCATATAGTCAAGGAGATTTTTTTAATGAGTAGAAATGAATATCTGACCACAGGAGAAGTTGCCCGGATGATGGGCACTACAAAAAATACACTGTTTCACTACGACCAGCTTGGTATTTTTTCACCCGAAGCAAGAGGGGACAATGACTACCGCTACTACACCGTCCGCCAGATGGATGTGTTAGATGCCATTATCACGCTGCGGGAACTTGGCATGCCTCTGCCGGAAATTAAAGAATACATGGAACACCGAAGCCCGGAAAATTATGCCACACTTCTTACGAAGGAAAACGCTGTCATCGAACAGCAGATTCGTGCATTAAAAGAAAAACAGAAGTGGATTCAAAGACAGCAGAAACGAATTAAAACCAGCCTGACTATAAATCCGGATATCATTGAAGAAGTCTCTCTGCCAGGATTTTATATTGCAGCACACCCTATCAGTTCTTCCGATGATAAGAC
>ULMP01055312.1_pt1 | contig 18762 bp, 22 predicted proteins | sample 1951681 | NCBI WGS metagenome assembly ULMP01 (sample SAMEA4835553, study PRJEB28245) | human gut metagenome | biome: gut microbiome; material: fecal sample | place: Denmark | collected 2008 | reverse complement strand
AAATCCATTATAGCCAATATAACCAAGCGTACCATCAGAGTTAACAATTACCTGACCAGCCCTAATGAGCATATCAAGCGACTGCATCATGCTATCAACAGAGTTTCCGATTCTGCTTTCAATGGACTCAAACCAAAGTGCAACATCATTATAAATCGACTTAAGCTTATTAGCAAATCCAGACACAGTAACACCTGCACCAACGGCAATATCGTCAGTTTCGATGTTATCAATTCCTTTATTCAATACTTTCTGAATTGCTTTCATAGCCGAAGGCATTGCAGCTTCAAAACCTTGAACGACGCCAGGCGGTAACCAACGACCAATCTCATCTCTGAATACCTTAGACGGTGAACCAATGCCAAGTGCATCTTTTACACCATCAACAATACCAGAGAAGAAACTTGTCACTTGGTCCTTAAACCAACCTGCTGCACCTTTTATGCCATTCCAAACACCGCTTACAATGTCGCTACCGATAGAAGCAACTTTACTTGCAATACCACTCGCTGCAGATATAACATTATTAATGAGTGATTGAATTGCCTCCTTACCTTTTTGACCCATCTGAGTAACCCAAGTCTTGAGGTTATTTATTGCACTATCAAGATACTGCTTGATTTTACCTGGCAGCTGCTGCATAAAACTTACTACGTTGTTGATAAAGTTAGTACCCATTTCACGTGCTTTGTTTGCCATATTAGTAGCCCACATTTGCACGTTATTGAGAGCACTTGTAATAAACTGCAATACTTTACCAGGAAGCTGAGTAAAGAAACTAACGACATTGTTAATGAAGTTTGTTCCCATCTCTCGAGCTTTATTTGCCATGTTGGTAGCCCAAGTCTGAACATTGTTGAATGCACTTGTAATAAACTGAAGTACCTTTCCGGGAAGCTGCGTAAAGAACAACACCACATTATTGAGGAAATTCGTTCCCATTTCCCTGGCTTTGGCTACCATGCTACCAGCCCAAATTACGATATTTGTCAGCGTATTACCAATAAAGTAGTCAACCTTATATGGCAAATTCGTGAAGAAGCTTACGACTGTATTCAGGAAGTTTTGCCCCATTTCTCTTGCCTTAGCAACCATATTGCTTACCCATGTCACGACTGAGTTATATGCATTCGTAATAAAGTTCGCAATGTTTGTAGGAAGCTGTGCAAAGAAATTTATAATAGTCGTAATGAAGTTTGACACTGCAGTCTTAATGGAATTTATTACATTCGAGAAGAATGATGTGATTCCATTCCAAATGTCTACAAAGAACTGCTTGATATTTGTCCAAGTCTCATCCCATGTAGTTCCAAACCAGCCTAATACGGTATCAGCAATTCCTTTGAATGCTATAGCCCAAGATTCAAAAGTTCCCTTAATCAAATCCCAAACAGCACCAAAAATCTCTTTGACACCTTGCCAGGCTTGGTCCCAATTGCCGGTAAAGATACCGATAAACACATCAAAGATTCCAGTCAATGCATCAAGCACTGAACCAAGAATCACACTTACCTGATTGAATACCCCTTCGAATATTGGGGCAAGCAAACTACAGAAGCCATCCCAAATTGCTTTTACAACCTCACCAAAATTCTCAAAATCAAAGCTAAGAGCGTTTAGCCTATCAACTATGCCTTGAGCAAACGATTCGAACTTGGATTTTATACCGTCCCAAATTGCTGTCATCTTGTTTCTGAACTCTTCATTCGTTTTCCACAGATTTACGAATGCAGCAATTAAAACACCAATCACAGCAACCACAGCTACAACCGGAGCAGAGATTCCACCAATAGCAGCACTAACTGCAGTGAATGCACTTTTGGCTTTTGCAATTGCTCCAGGAATTTTACCGAATGTAGTGATTATGCTACCAATGCTCGATGTCAGCTTACCAAGCACCATAAGTACCGGACCAATAGCTGCTGCAATACCTGCAATCATAAGAATTGTTTTCTGAGTCTCCGGACTAATGGCTGCGAACTTGTTAACCAACTGTGTAAGCCACTGAACAAAATCTCTTAAAGCAGGAACAATCAACGATGCCAACGTAATCGCTAAACTTTCCAAAGAACCCATAAGCTCTTCGACATCAGCCGACAAATTGTCTCTCATTACTTCAGCAGTTTCTTTTGCAACGCCACTGGCATTATCCATACTTGCAGCAATCTCATCATACTCTTCTTGAGATACATTCAACAGAGACAGCAGACCGGACATACCGTCCTGACCCGCTAATGTTGCTGCATAATATGTTTTCTGCTCGTCAGTTAAACCACTGAAACTTCCTCTCATTTCTGAAAGAATTTGGTCTAAGCTCTTAAACGTACCATCAGAATTTGTAAGTACAATTCCAAGCTCATTCATTGCTGCTGCTACTTGGTCAGTAGGTTTAACCATTCTCGTAAGCACACCTCTTAAAGAAGTACCTGCTTGAGAACCTATAATACCAGACATGGACATCGCGGACAATGCAGTTGTTACGTCTTCAATACTTAAACCCATTGAACCTGCAACAGGAGCAATATACTTAAACGACTCACCAAGGTCGTTAATACCAATTGTACCAGCATTGGCAGCTTGCGTCAACAAGTCAGCAACCTGAGTCGATTCAGCAGCTTCCATACCAAAACCGGTAATTGCATTAGCAACAATCGTAGATACAGTTCCAAGACTTTCACCGGAAGCAGCAGCGGCATCAAGGACACCACCCATACCGGCAATAATCTGCTCGGTGTTCCAACCGGCTTTAGCCATCTCAGTCATAGCATCGGCAACCTCAGTCGCGCTGAATGCCGTGCTGCCACCAAGGTCAATTGCTTTTTGTCTTAACTCGTCAAATTCTTCTCCGGTAGCACCAGAAATAGCTTTAACGTTAGACATTGCAGACTCAAAGTCAGAAGCAGTTTTCAGACCAACCGTCGCAATACCAGTCAGAGGAACTGTCACACTTTTGGTAAGAGTTGTACCAACCGACGTAAGGCTCTTACCAACGCTTTGAAAATTGTTGCCGATCTTCGTTGCAATATTTTTGCTAGTCGTATCGGCTTCACTCTGGGCACTTCTTAGACCAGCCAGAAAGCCAGAGGTGTCAAGGTCAAGATAACCCACAGCAGAACCAACATCAACGGCCATTGCTCTCACCTCCCTTACTTATAGTGTTCATACATCTCTTTGAAAGATTTGAATCTCAGTTTGAACTGAGGTTCTTCTCCTTCCTCCATTTTTCTGGTGATATAAGCACAAGCTTCATCAAAACAATATGCTGTGTAAGGGTCAGTTATATCTAACAAAGAACTAGGGCGGCAACGATAAACATTTGCCAGCCCTAGCACATTCAAAATCTTTTTACTCTTTACGAAAGGATTCCAGAGCTTTTACTCCATTCTGAGTGTAATTAAAGATAGCCATAATCTGGTCATCAGAAAGCTCCATACCGGCCTGCTGAATCTCATCATAAGTAGGCTGAATCAAAGAGGCTCTGGCAATTACCTCACAGATACCATACACATCAGAGAGCATACTCTCATTGTCGGCATCCATACCTGCACCACCCTTAGAAAACAGCTCACCGGCTGCAGTCAAAAGGGTATTCGGAATCTTGCCCTGCTTAGCCAAAACAAGCATGCTCGGTCTACGAACACGAGCAACAAAAGGCTGACCTTCCGCAAAATCAGGGAAACGAACTACAGTACCAGCAGCATAACTCTGCAAGTCTGCCAACGTAGTGATATTCATCTGAGTATCACAATTCACCGGCTTAACCTGCTGAGGCTGAGACATCATCTGTCCCCCAAGCTGACCATTCACAACTCTATTATTTCCATACATGTTATTATCCATGATTCTCAATTTCCTTTCTTTTTATTTACGCTTCTTATTTACACTTCCTGAAGAACAGGCAGGGAATCAACGTAAGAAATTACGTATGGAGCCTCACCGGTCTTAGGAGCACTGTTAATGGTGTACTCAGGTGCACGGAAAGCACCATCCTCCGAACCAAATGCCACAGGAACACCCTGGCAGTTCGGATACGAGATTTTCTCATACTGAACAATCTGACCAGATGCATCATACTGAGCAGAATAAGCATTCAGTTTGAATACCTCACCCTTGTCGGGAGAACCGGCAACAGGAGGGGTATAACCAATAATTTTGGTGGTTTCCACTTTATCATACTGAATGGTACCACCCTGCAGAACAAGAACAAGTTCGGGATTGAAGACATTATCGGTAAGAGTAATCTCATGACCGGTAAGGGTACTAGTCTTAGGCTTCTGAGCACGAAGGATTCCCTTCACAACCAGCTTAACTGCATCTTCTTCTTCAATCTGAGGCTTAACTTCAATCTTGTTGGCAGTATCAAAACCAAATTCACCGTCTTCAGTCTCAATCGTTACCAGACACACGTCAATAGTAGCAATCTCGGCTTTAGATTTCTTAGGATTTGCCATTATCTTTACCTCCTTAAAGTTTCTTGTAGTTCTTATACTCAATGCTAATCATGTGAGCTTTGTAAGCATCATCATAATAGCTTGAAGTTTGCGTCCCGTATGGAAACAACATCGGCTCCAATTCTTTCATTGCCTTCTTAACCGATTGAATCATTGGTTCAAGTTCGCTGTATGCATCCCTCGGGACATAACACATTACTGCATAAAAATCAGTATCAGTGCTAAAAGACGCATGTTTTGAAGAGCCGTCATTCTTCACCACAATGTAGGGTGAATTACACTCGCCAGTTTTCATTCCTGGCGAATAAACATCAAAACCGGATTTCTTAAGGTGCGCAAAAATATCTTGCCACCTTGAGTTCTTATAATTAAATGTACTTGTATCAATCATGCAATCACCTCATAGCTTCAACTTACTCATCAAGTTATCCAAGTCCTCTACGATTCTTGGACCTTCCTCTCTGATAGTTGGTGCAATAATCGCATAATTTTTCTCATGAGCCAATTCCAACCAAATACCATATTGAACGCCATGAGCTAAAGTAATTCGTACAATCGTCTGAGACGGTTGAGATACCTTAGCACTCAGCAAAGCTTTCGCCATACCCGTTCTATCAGTCCAAGGTCGATTCAGCTTCATCTTAGCTTGCAACTCAGATGCTTTAGTGGCTGAATACATCAACACAACAGCTCCAAGTTTTGTAGCCATTTTATCCAGATTCTTACTTAAAGTACTGGACTGGTAATCAATCGTGAAGGCCATCGTCAATCACCTCCAAAGAAATATCACCAATGATACTCCATTCCTGAATGTTAACGATTCCTGTCACCTTGAAAATCTTACCATTGATAACCACCTGGTCGTCTATTTTCAAACCAACCTCTTTTTTATCAAGAGGCGGCTCATTATCAGAACCTAAAGAAGTGGTATCTTTATACAAGCAAAGAATCATCGGAATTTTCTTTGTACGAATCCTTGCGGTGTCGCCAGTTGTAATCTGAATATTACTATTTTCCTCATGGTACAATCCTCGAATCACACCAATAGGAACGAGCTCACCAGATGGCTCACCAAACTCATTCATACCTTTCCTCTTAAACTCGTAATCGATACCACTTCTTTTTAGTTCTCTTTTCAATTTATAAACTTCAAACTTCGTGTTAATCATGACATCAACCTCCTATCAATTCACCGGAATTAAACGGTTTATAACGGGAAGCCAATCGCTTAAAATAAGCCGAAGTATCATGAGTGGACAAACCACTGACAGATATTGTAGAATCTTCAGACTTGATAATAAGCATCTCGTAGATGGTAGCATCCACATTGCCATGATTCTTGTCAAGATAATACTGGAAGTCGTCTTCATCAAAGTACGGAGACTGAGCTTCTCGTATTTCCTTTTTAATCCTCTCAATATCCGTCATAGGGTTCACCTCTTATTCCTGTTCCTGAGCTTCGAGGAAAGACTTGATAATCTCCTTGGCTTCGTTGGCATTCTTGGTACCGGTAATGTCAATCTCCTTGATAGCTGCGAAACGCTTTACCTCTTCCTTATTCCACTGAGAAATAGGCTTTTCGAGAATCTCTTCTACAAAAACCTCATCCTCAGATTTTTCAGGAGCCTTAGGAGCTTTAGGAGTCTTTGTACCCTCTGCAGCTTTCTCATTCACAATCGTGTACCCCTGACGAGAATAAATCTCGTCAAAGGCACCACAAGTTACCTCAAACACATTTACACCATTCGTAATCTTAACCATGTTTAACCCTCCTTAATCTCTTGCGGTCGTATCAAGGATATAAACCTGGTCAGCAGCTTCAAAGGAAGGCAGACAAATCATAGAAACGATAGTCTCAACCTGAACAGGGTCAGCCTTCTGAACAGTAGTAACAGCAACACCGGTATCGGTGATAGATACATTCGCAACAGAACCAGACATAAGGTCGGATTCAGCAGGAGTAGTACCAAACCAGGTCTTACCAAGGTCACCGTCAGGGAACATAACGAAAGTGTTAGCAGGCATGAACTTAGCAGTCTGCTCAGTCTCATCCTTGTAACGCTTATCGTTAACGACAACATCGATTTCAAGCTCGTCCATAATGTACTGACGAAGCTGCTTATCAGAGATAGCACCAGCACCGTTGGTCAGAACGAAGATTGCCTTCTTAATCTTCTCATTGTTACGGATGTTTCTCCAAGTAGCACCATCACACATAGCACGAGTGATAGTAGCACCGGTCTCATCCTGAATGGTTTCCTTTGCAATTCTGATGTCCTCGATCGGGTCAGAAGTAGCGTGATTAGACCAATCAACAGCAGCATTGCCCTTATGAGTTACACCATAATCGAAAGTGAAACTCTGGCCATTTGCGGCCATAGAAATAACACCGGTAGTAAGTGCCATCATACGCATTCTCTCACGAGAAGCAGCGGCACCGCGAAGCAGACGAGTTTCATCGTCAAAAATCTTATTCATGACAGAATCGATGTAAGCCTGATTGCCAGTCTCAAGAACAAGATTGAGTTCCTGACGAAGCTCTTCATCAATGTATGTAGACTCTTTGAAGTAAGGCATCTCTGCAGTAAGCTTGTCAAAGCCGATACGTGCACGAGGAATTGCATGCACATCAAATGCAGAAGTCTTAAGCACAACAGGCAGACCTTTGCTACCCTTAATCCACTTGAGGGAAATGCCACGCTTCTTGTCATCAGGGAACAGCTCTTCACAAGGATACGAAGCTTCGTCCTGGGTGAGCTCTTCCCAATATGCAACGAGTTCAGTACTCTGCATCAAATCGAAAATAGTCATCTCTTATTTCCTCCTTCTCTTACTCTTACGCCTTCATGAACGTAATCTGCTTAGAAGCACCGGCTGCGGCAACTGCAGTAGTAATTGCAGTAGCAACATCGGAATCCACACGATTCACATTCACAAAACCAAAAATCAAAGCAGTGCCATTAGCATTGCCAGCAGTTACATCAACGTCGTGAAGCAACACGGCATTGAGAGCTGTAGTATCATCAGCCTTAACAGCTGCGGTCTGAAGATTCATCAGGTCAATCTTGATAGGAGTACCTGCTTTTGCGATTTTCTTAGTACCTACGGTAACACCAAGAGCCTGAGATACGATACAACCAACAGAACTCTGAAGCTCAACATTAGCAAGAATCTGCTTAGTTGCAGTCAGAGTAGTCTTAGAAATACCACTACGATTCAACATTTTTATATACCTCCATATTATTTGTTGTTGCCCCAGTAACTGGATTTCTTACCAGTACCACGGCGCTGTGCAGCAAGACGAGCACCAAGACCTTTTTCTTCACCCTTGCCCTTATCTTCCTTAGAAGTCTTGACAGAAGAACCAGTGCCTTTCTGACCAATCTTACCTTTTCCTTTATCTTTACCACCTTTGTCGTCGTCTTCGGATTCTCCGAACCAGACAGGGTACTTAGTCTTGAACTCACCGATGATAGTCTTCAGGTCGGAATCCTCGGTCATCTTTGCAAGTGCAAGAGTAACAGCATCATCCACATACTGAGTTTTTACACCCAGCATCATAGCTTCAGCTTTGGCTTCTGCAACCTGAGCTCTCTGCTCGGCTTCATTCATTTTGTTCTGAGCTTCAGCATCCTTTTCTGCAGCCTTCTGTTCATCAGTCTTCTGGCTTTCGATAAGTGCTTTAACCATTGCAACCATTTTGGAGTCCTTAGGGTCAATACCCAATTCTTTGAGAGCAGCATTACGACCCTGATTCTTTTCACGGGTCATCATCTTGTTTACCTGCTCCTGAGTAAAAGTCTTACCAGACTTACCCTTATCGTCTCCACCTTTGTCCTTACCAGATTTATCATCTTTACCGGACTTTCCAGAATCGCCCTTATTGTCGTCCTGGTCCTCAACGTCCTCGTTCTCTTCAATTTCCTCATCAGTGAGGTTGTTCTTTGTTTCTTCAACCATTTTAATTTCCTCCTGTTCCATGATTCTCATGGTAGATATTTGATAGTTTGTTCCTTGTGATTATTTTCAGACGCCACAAAGGTAAACGTGCCTGGGAACATCTTATTCACTTTATCTACGTATTCTTCAAGACGTTGTTTCTTTCTGAACACCATAGAATTTAGCATTCTTGCCATTTCCTGATTATTGCTACCATGGTTTCTTCGTATCCTCTTTTTCGTTTTTTCAAGGTCCTCCACCAATTCATAGTAACGTCTATCCTGAATGGATATACGGTAAATCTTATTACACTTTGGACACGCAAAATAAACCAGAGTAACCGGCACACCGTTTAGTTCAACGATAGCCTCATGTATTCCCATGGCATCCAAGTAAAACTCATGTTTGCACTCATCACACACGATTATTGCTTTTTCCTGACTCATACCGAAAACCTCAGCTCAAAGTCGGAATCCGTTTCGTTGTCGTGCAGCAACTTACCGGTATATTCTTTCATGAGATTCATCCTGTAATCAGACAGGTTCTGCCGAGCTTTCTTGAATTTTGCCAATTGTTTTTGTGGAATTTCTTTGTCCTTTTTCTTTAACACAGCAAGCTTTACAAACTGTCTGGAAACTTCCTTAAGTTTATTAAGTGATGTTGCGTCATCAATTTGTACATAATGGCGTCTGCCACACTTAGGACAATCGTAATATGTAAGAAATATTGATCGCCCATTTACATTGAACTCTTTTTTATGAGTAACTGCATTTGCTGCATTACCTGCTGTGATTCGAAACTTTTCTTTGCAATCTTCGCACTCAACAAGCAATGACATTGTTTCTCTGTCGATTGTACTCACTTGATTTCCTCCTTTTCTTGGAAACTGGTCTACATAACCACTTGTTTATATTATACCACACAAAATTAGATTTGTAAATAGGAAAATACAAAATTTTTGAACTTTTCCAAATAAATTTTGACCTCAGAATCCAGTTGGTCAATCCATCTTTGTGGTATAGCATCATAACCGAATCTTGCTCCTGCAATACTGCCAGTAATAGCAGCTATCGTGTCTGCATCACCACCATCATTTACGGCACCGATTATGGCTTTTTCAAATGACGGTTTATTTGCCCAATATAATGAATTATTGAATGTATCTCTGATATATCCAGAAAGCTCCAGAATTGATTTTACTTTATAGGTATATAAATTATTATATAATATATTTTGAATCAATCTGGTGTACTCCAGAATTATCTGGGAACATTCTGAATTATTATGGGTTAGTTTACCTTGTGCCACATTCAAGTCAGGCCTATTTATCAAGGCACATGGCATAGCTCTCATCAAACTACCATTGCCAAGAGCGGCATCATCTTTTTCAATGAAATGACCTGTTAACATTGCACAAATTATTCCTCTTGAACACTGACCACCTGCATCCTTTGGTCCCATTCGATACCATTCAATAAAGTTACCCATACAACATTCTTCGAATAGCTTAATGTTACCCATCAAAGCATCCATAACACAGATAGTCATTTGAGTATCATCAGTCACCTTACCAGCTTTAAGGTTTAGCCAGCCACCACCAATGATGTCGGTCACTTGACCATATTTCTTTTTGATTTGTGCATGATTCATGAACTCAGTGGTTGCACCCATTGCATCACCAATAGCAAACCCGTATATTGCGCCTGCAATCTTATTCTTTATCGTACTCAATACACTCACCTCCATCGAGGACTTCATCAGGCTTTACTTCATATTTGGCACATTTAGATGTATTGCAAGGCATTCCTTTATCTTTGAACCGATTTCGGCAATCCTTACAAACCAGGTCATCGTTTGTTACCAAACCAAAGCTTAGTTTGTCTTTTTGGAACTTCTCATCAATAGCACTTAAATTTTTGTTTGCTGCCATAGTAGCACCTCCTTTTACTTCTGTAGATATTATACCACGTTACGATTGATTTGTACATAGGCTTTTGCAAATTTATTTCGAACCTTTCAAGTTTTTCAAAGTCATGTAGATTCGTTTTACGTCACCATAACTATCAAACTCAACATCATCAACCATAAACTTACCGCCACAATTCACAAGAAGCTCTCGTTCGCTATGGAACTGAGAAATAGGTGCAACATACATTGCTTGACTTCCTTCAGGAATTTTGATAACGCACTCAATACCAGAACTAAAACCACCGCTTGGGTCAGGCGATGTGGATAAGAATCCAAGGTCTTGAACGATACCACCAACCAGCTTGTCTTTGTTTGCTTCTGAAATATCTATACCAAGTTCCTTAAGCATATTATATCCAGAACCACGACGAACTATTACCTCTTCAGGAAGACTTGCTTTCTTCAATGCAGCTTGACATTGTTTGATAAGCTGTTTAATTCTGTCAGATGCATCATAGGCACCATTTGCTCTAAGATAATCATTCATTGCTTCGTAGGCAGAACTGGTATAACTAACAACAGCTCTCTTTTGCGTGCCAGTCAATGTAGCTAACCAATCATCACACCAGGTTTCCATTGTTCTCAAATTCTGTTTCCTCATAGTTTCACGCCAAGTGGCAGAATCAAACTGGGCACCAACAGTCTTTGTAGTGCTTGCAACTTTCTTGGTAGTTGTTGCAGTCTTCATAACGAAGTTCTTATCGGTCAAATGCTGATTATAGAATTTCATCAGCTGCTGGTATGGATGCGGGTCAGACCAGCTTGTTCCCATACTCTTAAGAATTTCGCTTGCCTGTTCATAGCTAACCTTATGAGACCAATCATCAAAATCATACGGCATCTTGTCCTTAGTGAATCCATACGGCTTAAGATATTTCTCTTGAACATCACTAAATGCTTGAATCTTTTTCTTTCCACCAAGATTAGAACCATCACCATTGTAGATGTTCTTTTCGTACCATTCATTCCAAGTAAGACCGGACTGGGCCTTAAGAGCTTTAGCTTCAGCTTTCTGAATCTGCGTCAAGCTGTTGAACCAAGAAGAAGGTGACTTGGACGACATACCATACTTAGCAATGAAGTCCTGAACTGTGCCAGTCTTAGAAGCTTGATAGCCGAAGTTACCAGCAAATGCATCAATTTCAGGATATGTTCCATCAGGACTATTGAACCAGTCTGCAAGCTGGTCAACCATATCATCTGCCACAACAGGCTCCATTGTACACATTCCATTCGGGTGGTCCATAGGAAGCTCTGTCTTCTTATAATGAACACCATCACGAGCTTTACACAAATCACATACTCGGCTTCCATTACTTCTCCAAATGTACTCGGTTATGAATGGATTTTTCTGAGTGGTTGCAATAAAACTTTGCTGGTAGCCGTGCTGAACCAAAGTCCTTGCCAATCGCTGAGCATTGTAATCAATCTGCTTTTTGTAGATTTTCTTACCGTCAGCCATTCGTAAATTCCAAGGCAACTTAGCACTTGGTCTTACATAAGATTCAAGGTCTTTAGCAATCTCATAAATGGGTTTGTTCTCAGCTAGACCTTTTGCCATAACCTGATAGATGTCTTTAAGCGTTTGTTCATTGTCGCCCCAGATTCTGGAACTCAAGCTCCAACCACTGTCATAGATTTGACCAGTTATTAGATTCTGTACAATCTCATGTGGCACATAACTGAATGCTGCATTCAAACCATCAGAAGAAAAGCCGAAGGACTCTAACCACTTAACATTGTCGGACACAGCTGCATCGGCAATAGTGTAAATATTCGACTTAATCTTCTTGTAAACTTCATTGGAAACTTCCTGACTTGTCTGCCTCAATTGCTTCTGCAATTCTCTGTAATATCGCTCGGACACTGGAGCACTCGCAGTGGATTTGTGAGAGTAGTATTTAGCTCTCTCACCAATCTCATCTGCCCAATCTTCGTAGAGCTTTGCAATCTCTTTTTTCTGGAATGCCATAATAGCATCCCTCGCCTCTTCAGCATTCTTGAATATTAGCTTGTTGCCTGCCATTATGGCATCCTCCTTTCTTATTCTTCGGTTATATTGATTTCTTCGATGTCCTCAGCATCTTCTTCCGGATTCTTACCACCAGAAGGATATGGTTCAGTATTGCCACTAGCTGCAAATGAACTTTCCTCAAGCATCTGCCTTTCGAGTGCAATCTGCTCAAGTTCCTCCTGAACCTCATCATCAGTAAGACCTCTCCACTTCTTCATATAAGCTTTACGGCTCATAGTCTTAGATTCAACCTCAGCCAAGTCCATGTTCTTTTCCTCGATTTCATCTTCAGGAATAGGAAGGTTACCAACAATAGAGACCTCGTATGCAACAGGACTAATTACATCATCTGTGTATTTTTCAATGCAGTTTGGATAAACCATTGCACCTTGCAGAATTATGTCAACCATATTTCTGAGCTGTGGTCCCCACATCTTCATTTTCTCTTTACACCTTACAATCAGCGGCCAATAAATCGCTTTAAGCGCTTTGCCACTTGTGATTGTGGCTTGCACCTCTTCAATGTCAGGCATGTCAACCTGATTATAAGCTGATTTCTTTACTCGCTTGAGTGTAGTATCAAGAGAAGCACTGTAGTTCATGCTTGGCTCAAGCAAACCAACCTGCGGATGTGCATTGTCCAAGTTCTGGTCTGAACCCAAATCCCAGAAAGCACCAGCTGCAGTGGAAAGACTCTTGGTAGAATTTGATTCCATATCCACAGTATACTTTGTAGGATTCATTGATTTTCTCTGAGCATCAATATCTGCATTGGACAACTTACTATACCAAGATTCATCGTCCTGCAGAATCTCAATCTCAGATTCACCTTTATCCTCACCAGACAAACCATCATTGATGAAGATACTTACCGGAATCATAGGCATCAGAGTTTCCTGATATTCAGTCACAACCTCCAATTTCTTTCCGGCTCCATCATAAAGAACTTCTTCCAAGTACACCACATCATCGACAAGCTCAAACTTCTTTTTGAAGATTCGTTTCTCACTTAATGTGATGCTGTCCTTTACAATGATGAAACACACAAACTTGGTTATTATATTCGGATTGCCTACCTTTGTGTCATAGATAAACTGCGTAGAAGGAAGGAATGTGATTGTCACTCCATCATCCTCATTGAAGTTTACCAGACCAGCAACTCGTTTGCCAATGAAACAATCTTTAGCTGCTTTGATAAGAGCTTCCTCAAAGTTGTTCTTATCAAGAACTGTCTTAACCAAGTCGTTCATAACTGTCAATGCATTCTTTGCATCTTCGGTAATCTTACCAACATCGCCTTTCGGCTCAACCGTAATGTCAGGTGGCTCAGCAAAGAGGAATCTCGCTTCCTTATTGATAAGGGATGCAGCCATCTTATAATTAAGCTTGGCAGGCACATAATCGCCATTCGTACCCTCAACAGTAAAACTTGCACCTTTCTTATACACTTTATAGTATTTGCAGATTTGTGTCAGCTCGTCCAAAGTGTCCTTTGCTGCACCTGAAACTTCTGCGTTTATCAATGCATAAGGAATACGGTTGAAAGCTGTCAAGACTTCAGTACTATTCTCGGCCTCAATGACCTTAGCTTCTTCACTAGCCATCTTCCATTACCTCCTTACAGTAGCTGATTTACACGAGCTTGAACTGCATTATAGTCGTAACCAGCTTTAGTTAGCCTATCTTTACGTTCGCTGCCGTTACCCCATTTTCCCTGAATAACTTCACGAGCCAATGTATCAATAGACTTTGTATTTGCACCACCAAGAATACGATTTACTTCTTTCTGAACGGCATTGTAATCATAACCTGCTTTTGTAAGTGCCTGCTTACGAGCATCACCATTACCCCACTTACCGGCAATAACTTCTTTTGCAAGTTCATTTACAGATTTCTTAGGTGCAGTGCTTCCACCACCAAGAATACGATTCACCTCAGCCTGAACTTTAGCATAATCGTAACCAGCTGCAGTTAACGCATTCTTTCTGGCATCACCATTGCCCCATGCGCCCTGAATAACTTCCTGAGCTACCTCACTAATAGACTTATCAGGATTAGGCTTAGGAGCAACACCACCAGATGCATACTTAGGACGAGCAAATCCTCTAATGTAACCCCATCCTACGTTGATAGTTCTTCGTCCAACCTTCTCGCCCATGTTACCTTCAATACAAGTAATCGTATTTCCGCTTACCTGCTCAACATAACCAATATGGTCAGAATAACCATCATTCGGCTGAGAACTGTCATCCCAGTTGAATACGATAATGTCACCTGCCTGAGGCTTAATCGAGCCGTCTTCAATCCAGATACCTTTCTTCTTAAAGATGTCAACGTGCTTTTCAACACCAACCTCAGTACCGATTAAATCAACTGCTCCTGCTTTGATAGCTGCAGCCGATACAGTAGCGTCACACCACTCATCACTTGGCTTAATAGCATAACCACGAGCTAGCGGCTTGTGACTGTTGTAGATATTCAGAATTTCCAAATACCTACCATTGGCCTCACTATAACCAATCCAACTACGCATTATATTTAATACGTCTTGAGCTGTAACTCCCACTTTTGTTTCCTCCTTTCCGGATAGCATACTTTCATCAAAAAGCGTATCCATATCTACATTACCGCTGATACCCGATACCTTACCAGTACTACCCGTCTGCTGAATTACACAATCAACATCAGGCCCACCGGTATAATCAGCCAACCAAAGATACTTTCGATATTCACTGAGCTGATTCCAATCGTAGTAATTACGGTAATAATCAAGATTGCAATAGATACCAAGCTTCTTACAACCAGCAGCTTTAAGCGTATCAAGAAATTCAATCGTATACTGAGTACACAATGCCTTCGTTGCTTTAATACCTGCCTTCGTCCAAGTATCATATTCCAAATCTGAAAAAATCCAGACGCTCGTAGGGTCAAGACCAGCCGCCTTCATATTGGCAATACATGCTTCAGCATTCTGCTTAGGTGTTGCACCATCTACGTAAATGAAATGATACACACCAAGAGTTGGGATGCCGGCTGCTTTTGCACCTTCCACATAGTTCTTGAACTGACCATCAATGGCTTGTCTATATCCTTCTCTAAAGATACAAAACTGAATACCGTCAGCTTTCACTTTATTGAAGTCTACATTACCTTGCCACTTCGAAATGTCAATACCTTTCATCGTCATTCTTTAGTCCTCCTTTGGGGTTGTATACGTCAACGCCTGCTTACTGTCAGTTACACCGGCAGTAGTAGGGTCAGTAACAATACCAAGAATTGCAAGAACACCAAAAACAGCATTGATAATTGCAGTCAACTGTTCATTCAGAACTACAAAATCCCATTCATAGCCAAATGGAGCTGCAATTACCTGAATAAGCAGAAGAACTGCCGGAATAAGAGCCAGCCAAAATTCCTTATTTTTGATTCGTACAATCCAGTTAATGTTCATTGTTCCTATCTCCTTTCTTATCTTCTTAAACATATATTCAATAGCTTAGTCTCTTTGACGGCTATTAAATACCTTTTCTTTAACATCAGCAACTGTCACTGTATCAAGTGCATACCAGATAGCTGAAAAGCTATGAGGGTCAATATTAAACTGGTCATAGATAACGTTTCCTTTTGCATCTTTCTTATAAGTCAAGTCCTTTAACTCTCTTATGACATTCTTGCACTTAGGACTTACTACGATTTTTCTAAATCGTTTTACCTTTCTTGTATTAGATAACCTTGAACCTGCAAACTTATTTCTACAAGCTCGAATCCTGAATCCGTTTTGCCTGTAGTAAGTGATTGCTTTAGGGTCCTCATTATCGGCCACAATCATTTTGTTATGACCTGCATTGTTCAAGTCGTTTATTCTTCGCCTTAAGCTCTGCATCTCTGGCTGATTTGCAAACACATCATCTGTCACATGGTTCATATAGATTTCATCCCATATATACAGGATAGACTTCTTCAAATCCACACTCATACTGATAACAGCATTGAATGATTCTTCAAAACCAAAGTCAAAGCCAAAGTACTGATTCTCAGGACCAAGCCTCTCAATTGCTCTCTTAAATACTGCAGGGTCTTTTGCAATAAGAAACTGAGGCAATACTCTCGTACCGGTTGCACCGAATCTTCCCCAACGAGCTACCATATACAATGGATAGTCATAGTTCTTAAGGTCATCCAATCGTTTCATGTATTGCCAAGGCAACCAAGGATTGTCATCAGGTGTACTGTGGTGGTAGTATGTACCATTGTGAATGATGCATCTCTTTTCATAGAACTTATCCTCATCCACCATAACATCTTCTTGACCTTCATCATCCAGTCTTACAAAGAAATGTCTATACACCCAATTGTCTCTGCCGATAGGGTTACAGCTTAAGATGAAGTGCATGCTTACGTTTGGTGTACGAATACGACCAAGCAACTCTTTGTAACCTTCATACTTAATCTCAGAACACTCTTCCAACCAGACAATAGAAACACCATTGATAGACTTTACTTTTTCAGGCTTGTCCATTCCTTTGAAGATTATCTGACTGCCATTCTTGAACTTGAACCTTAGTGGGCTTTTCAATGACAGGACTCTGTTTTGTCTTCGCTTAAATTCCCTTGGGTCAGTAGTCAGCAAACCCATATCGTCAAGTATCTCACAAATCAAATCATAGCAAGATTCCTGAATAGTATCATACACCTCTCTGATAACCAGAGCCTTACGCTTTTCCTCAAGCAGCTTTAAGATTATCTTGAATGCAATGTGATATGACTTACCTGAACCATAACCACCAATAAGCAAATATCGTTCATAGTCCCAATCAAATAAGAAGTCCTCGAATGCCGGACTAACAGCTTTTGTCACCTTCATAGTTTAGTCCTCCCATTCTTCATCTTCATCTTCCCAATCATCAGGCCAATAGTCTAAATCCTCATCAGACGCTTCATTCTCCACTTTAGTTGCCACGTTTAGAGTGCTCTGCTCATTGGTCTGAGCCTTTTTCTTAGCAGCCTCTGCCCTCTCTTCTTCTGTAGCACTGCGAATTTCAATCGACTGATTCATTGTACTAAGACCATCTTGCCACTCTTTATCCTCTGCTGTTTCATCTTGCTGAGCTGCAGTCGACTGACTTACACTTGCCCTTGTTACTGTCACTTGAATCTTTGTATCTTCTTCATCAAGCTCAATAAGCTGGTCTCTATTCTTTTTCCATTTATTAGGAAGTCTGTTATACAACCAACACTGAATAGCAGAGACATTTGGTGCTTGTTCTTTATCTGTCACCTCTTTGATTGTCTCTACTGTTTTACCAAATCGAATAGTTGTAGTCACCTTTACTTCTTTTGTATGATACCCTAAGGCTGATTTGAGAAGAGCGTTTTCTACTTTGTAGTCAATGATTTCTCGGCCTTTCTTAAGGGCACTATCAATTTCAGGATATTGAACTCTCCAAGCGCGAAGAGTACTTATTGAAATACCTATACGATTAGCAATGTCCTGAAATGTGTAACCGTCTCTTGCCCAGCATTCCAACAGCATCAGATTGTCTTCTTCCAACCACTCTGTGGCAATGCATTCATTTTTAGTTTTCTTTTCTGACGCCATTGTGTTGCGTTCTCCTTTCCTCCAAAATAGAACAAAGCCTGGAATATTTCATCCAAGCTCGTTCCTCTTTAACAATTTGGTTTACTTACGCTTTACCTTATTTTAATGCTGCCATAGCTTTAGTCATCAGTTTACCAACATACTGTCTCTGAACTGCAATCTTACCTGCAGCTTTTGTGAAGCTAATCATATCTGCGTAAGACTTTGTAGCCTCATCATAATCAGGACATCTCAATGCTGTGTATTCAGCTTCAAATTCCTCATCCATTTCCTGCATCTTTGCACATACAGCATCGATATAATCTGCAGCTTTGGATTCCTCTGCATTCTTAACTGTGATTGTGATGTATCTATAAGCTTCCTTACGAGTATCACCAACCTCAACGAATGCTCTCTGAATACGCATTGCTTTTTCCTTGTTGGATTCCTTCTTAACTTGCTTTGCAGCCTTTTTCTCATTCTTAATTTTCTCGATTGCCTCAACCAGCTGTGCCTTAGTCATATCCCAACGACCTGCAATGTTTAACTCCTTAGCAACCTCACGTAATTCCTTAACACTCATTTCATTGATTTTCTTCATCACTTTGTCCTCCTGAACTCTTAATTTGATTTTTGGTTTCGGTTAGGTTCATTCCTTAACCTTGATTAAATTATACCACAATCAAACAGGTTTGTGCACCCTTTTCTTAAAAGTTTTTGAAGATTTTTCAATTTTATTTTATCAGCATCAGGCTGGTTTATTTTAATGCCATTCCAGAAGGTCACCAGATAACCCAGAATAAATCCAATTT
>ULMP01028148.1_pt1 | contig 19197 bp, 25 predicted proteins | sample 1951681 | NCBI WGS metagenome assembly ULMP01 (sample SAMEA4835553, study PRJEB28245) | human gut metagenome | biome: gut microbiome; material: fecal sample | place: Denmark | collected 2008 | reverse complement strand
GGGTAATGCAAGTATGTTATGTGGAAGTTTACATAAGTTAAAATAAAAAATATGTAAAAATATTGCATTTTACATATTATATCCGTTCATCAAATTGATCTATTTCATCTAATTGGTCTTCAACAAGGGACCTAAATCTTCTTTTGTATACCACTACCTTTCGGCGTAGTGTTTCTGCTTCAGACTCAATTCTTTCTGCCTTGGATAAAGCATTGTTAATTACTTTAGTTGCATTTCTTCTAGCATCTTCAATAATTACTTTTGATTCATCATAAGCGGCTTTTTTAATATTGCTTGTCGATTCTTCAGCTACTAAGATGGCTCTATTTAAAGTAGATTCAATATCTTTATAATGTTTAAGTTCTTTTTGGAGACTTTCAATTATTTCGCAACTATTTTTAAGTTTTTTTAACATACTTTCATATTCCGTTGTTACTTCTTTGACAAAGTCATTTACTTCTTCTTTTTTGTAGCCTTGAATGCTTGTACTAAACCTATTTACCATAAGGACACATCCCTTACATTACCAATCTAATTCTTCATCGGTATTATTTTTACTTACTTTTTCTGATTCATCACTTATTTTTCCTTGGACATTGACATTTTTTGGAGTACACAAATAAATTCCAACACCAATTTTTTGCATCGAGCCACCGATTGCATAAATAACACCACTTAAAAAGTCAATAATTCTTTTAGCTTGATCAGAAGTTACTCTTTTTAAATTGACAACTACACTATTGCGATTTTTTAAGTGATCAGCAATTTGTTGTGATTCAGAATAAGCTCGAGGTTCTAGTAAAATCATTTTATTACCAGATTTATCCGCTTCTTTAATAGCTTCTTCTTCACTCATATTATAATATTCATCTTCAGTACCTACTAAATTTTCTTCATCACCATCGTAAGTAAATATTTTTTTTAAGTTAAAACCCATTGTGATTCCTCCCTAGTCTACTATCACATTTTATCAAATTTTTAATACTTTAGCAATACTTAAAACTCGATTTTTTTATTAATGTAATCTACCAATTCAGATACAGGTAAAGTAATTTGTTCCATTGTATCACGATCTCTTAGCGTTACAGTATCATTTTCTAAAGTATTATCATCAATAGTTAAAGCAAAAGGTGTCCCAATAGCATCACTTCTGCGATAGCGTTTACCAATAGATCCTGATTCATCATAAGTACAAGCAAAATACTTACATAAATGAGCGTAAATATCATTAGCTTTTTGAGCATGAACCTTTTTTATTAAAGGCAATATTGTTACTTTAAATGGAGCTAAGGCCGGATTTAATTTGAGAACTATTCTTTCTTCCCCATCTACATTTTCTTTAGTGTATGCATCGACAAGAATTGCTAGCAAAAGGCGATCTAGACCTACTGATGGTTCAATTACAAATGGTAAATATTTTTCATTAGTTTCAGGGTCTAAATAACGTAAGTCAGCTCCACTTGCTTCTTCGTGAACACTTAAGTCATAATCAGTCCGGTCAGCTATACCCCAAAGTTCACCCCAGCCCATTGGAAAAAGATATTCAATATCAGTTGTAGCTTTGCTATAAAATGATAATTCTTCCTTAGCATGGTCACGAAAACGTAAGTTTTCTTTATTTAAGCCTAGAGATTTTAAAAAATCCATACAGAAATTTTTCCAATAACCAAACCATTCTAAATCTGTGTTAGGCTTACAGAAAAATTCTAATTCCATTTGTTCAAATTCTCTAGTTCTAAAGATAAAGTTTCCAGGAGTTATTTCATTTCGGAAAGCTTTACCAGTTTGGGCTATACCAAATGGCACTTTAAGACGCATGCTTCTTTCAACGTTTTTAAAATTAACGAATATCCCTTGTGCGGTTTCTCCTCGTAAATAAACAGTATTTTTAGTGTCGTCGGTTACTCCAATGGAAGTCTCAAACAAAAGATTAAATTTACGAATTGGAGTAAAATCAGTAGCACCACAAACTGGGCATTTAATTTTGTTTTCAAAAATAAAATTTTCCAGTTTTTCATTATCCCAACCATCAGCAGTTACATCTCCTTTAGTGGCATCTTCAATTAATTTATCAGCCCGATGTCTACTTTTACATTTTTTACAATCAATTAAGGGATCCGCAAATGATGCTACATGACCAGAAGCTACCCAAACTTGGGGATTCATTAAAATAGCTGAATCAATACCAACGTTATAAGGATTTTCTTGAATAAATTTTTTCTTCCAAGCCCATCTTATATTTTCTTTTAAATTGGTTCCAACTGGCCCATAATCCCATGTATTAGATAAACCATTATAGATTTCACTTCCTTGGAATATAAAACCATATTGTTTAGCAAAATTTACTATTTCTTCCATTGATATTTTCAAAATTAACACATCCTTTTTTATATTATATCTAACTATTTATTTTTTGACAAATATTTTTAATGGATTCGCTTTTTTTCGTAACTATCAGGCAAATCCAAAAAATAAATTAGAATACTTAAATCAAATTCTTGCGGCTCATTAGTAACAAAATCCATATATTTTAATATTGTCGGATTATTAACATATTTAGCATAGATTTGATCTGCAATATCTAAACTAGCAGGATAAATACTATCTTTCGTATATAAGAATTTTTCTTTTAAAGCATTGGTAAATTGTTCTTTTTGCTTTGTTAGTTTTACTTCTAGAGGTGTTAAGTCTTTTAATTTACCGGTAGATAGAGATATAAGTATTTCTTGATTTATAGTAATATTTGTTTCAATCAATTCGTTAAAATAGTTACAATCTTTATTTAAAGCACTATGGTAACTGCTAAAATCTTTTAGAAAATTTCGCATTATTTTAAATTTTCTGTGTTCTTTTATCTCTAATAATTGTTCCATATCAAACCCTTTTTTAACTAGGAATTCTATACCAATATTCTCATAAAAAAGTGCTGGTATACTTTCTACACAAAATGACTTGGGAGGATTATTTTGAGTTAGTAAATTAATAAATTCATTAATAAGAGTTAAAAAGTCTTCAATAGTTCCAGTTTTAGAAAAATGAATTTTGCTAGTTGGATTATCAGTAAAGCTTAACCAGTTTTTATCTTTTAAAACCATAAATGTATCTTGCCATTTAGATGAAGCATTAATATAATTTAAAAATTCTGAAAATAAATTTAATACTTCTTCTTCACTTATTTGGTGATTATTTTTCTTTTTTGGAATTTTAAATAAGTCATTAGAAATAAAATAGCTGTAGTATTCTTTTAAAGGATAATTTTTTAATTCAGGGTCAATTATCTTATTTATGAGTGATTTGTATTCTTCAGGATTATCTAAGACTAAATCACAGGCAACTTCAGAAATCTCTCTTCTTGTTTTTAAATGTTCAACTAAAGAGGCTAAGTCAATTTTATTTTTTCCAAAAGCAAATACTAAAACGATAATTTCGATTATGGAGTTAGATGTTTTTTTAAATAATAGAGATAATTTAGTACCAAAAAAGGAACGATAAAGATATTCTGCTACACTGTGAATTAGAAAATCATGATTTTTAAATAAAATTTCAACTTCCGGGTCATCAACAAAATCACGAATAATTCTGGCAAAGAAAAAATCAAATTCATCAATATAATAAGTATCTTCGTCTTCTAGAGGAACAAAACTTAAAGTTTTATTTTGATAGCTTTTAAAAAAGTCCATATTATTTTTAATATATTTTATGATTTTTGATATACATAATTTTTCTTTATCGCTATAAATTATGGTAATGTTATCAATAATTACATAATACATGTTTATCCCCCCTCTTGCAAGTCGACTATGAAATATTATATCATTCTTCTTTTAAATGACAAGAAAAAAACAGTAAAATTTTTGCATTTATTTAGGCATTTTACCATTTAAAACAAATTCTAAATAGCAGCCACTGCATAAAGGAATATATTCCACATTATCATGTTCACCATCAATTACCACTTCTTTACCACTATAAATATATTTACCATTAACACGTCTTGCATTAAACATCGCTGTTTTACCACAAGAACAATTTACTGTTAATTCATGCTTCTCATCACTTCTAGCAAGTAATTGCATGCTTCCTTCAAATAAATCTCCTTTAAAATTACTTTTTAATGCATAACATACTACATTGATATTATATTTATGAGCAATAAACCATAGCTCATTTATTTGTTTTTTTGTTAAAAACTGGGCCTCATCTACTAATATAAATTGCATGTATTTATATCTATTAAAATATTTCTTGCTAAGTAAGCTAGCACTTTTAGGGAGTAATAAATCACATTTAATGTTTTCACCAACTCTGGTAATTACAGTATTTCCACCTTTAGTATCAATTTTTGGTTTAATTAAAATAACTTTTAGTAAATAACGCGAATAATTATAATGATCTTGTATCAATTTCGTCGTTTTACCAGTTTCCATTGTGCCATAATATAATGTTAACTTTGCCATAGTCTTCACCCCCCAAATTATAACATGAAAAAAGCAGCAAAAACTTTTTAAGTTAAATTTTTTAAAAAGTTTTTACTGTTTAAGTAAAGCCCTGTATACCTTTCATAATACATATCTAAAAATTTATTAATTACGTCTTTGATATTATCTTCTACTTTTATATTACTGATACTTTTAATATTGACGTAATAATACATCCGAAGCATTTTAATTACTTTCTTATCGACGATTACTTCATTAGTTAGGCAATTAAGACAGATAAATCCTCCTTTATCGGCATCAATCGTTGCAATACTGGTTTTGCTACCACAAATTACACATTCATCTAAACTAAATAATACTCCTAGCTCCGCCAAATATTTTATTTCTAAAATATTAGTTATAACTAGAGGATCTAATCCTTCTTCAATCTTTAAAATAGCAGCAATAAATTCATCATAAATGGCTAGATTATTGCTCTGTTTTATTACTTGATTAGTAAGTTCTGCTAGATAATTTAAATAACTAATTAAGACTATATCAGACTTAATTTTTTTTAAAGGGTTTAGAATATCAGCACTAACCAGCGTAGATAATTTGCCTTTTTTATAATATATATTAAATTTTGCATAATTAAGGCGCATTGTTGAAACACGATTTTTGCTTTTCAAACTTTTAGCACCTTTACACATAATTCCAATGATACCATAATCTTTAGTAAAAACATTAATTATTTTACTAGTCTCACCATATGGTGTCTCTGTTAATATAAACCCTTCTACTTCCCTTAACACTACTAACCCTTCTTTGCGTACTTTTTATATTCTAAATAATCTTCTACTTTCCCACTTTTTTGAAATTTCTTCCATAATTCATCTTTTTTCATTAATATTCACCGTCCTAAATATATATTGGGTGAATATTAAATTTTTTATTCATTATCAACAAAACCTAATTCAATTAAGTATTTTTCTTTTTCTTTCCAATTCTTAATTGCTTTGACAAATAATTCTAAATAAACTTTTTTTTGCGTTAATTCTTCAATTTCCATTCTAGCAAGTGTTCCTACTTGTTTTAATCTACTGCCATTTTTACCAATAATTATTTTTTTCAAAGAATCCCGATCCACAATAATATCAACATTTATATTGATAACATTACTTTTTTCTTCGTAAAGCGTTGTATAACAAGCAATACTATGCGGCACTTCTTCTTCAGTTACTTGTAAAAGTTTTTCCCGGACAATTTCACTAATCATAAACTTTAAACTACTACTGGTGTAATAATCTGTTGGAAAATACTGAACCTCATCATGAAGATATTTTTTTATTACCGTAATTAAATGAGTGATATTGTCATGGGTCTTAGCAGATGTCGGAACTATTTCCACAAATGGATAAATATCTTTATAATCAGCAATTGCCTTTAATATTTTGGCGTTATTTAATTCATCAATTTTATTTAAAACTAATATAACAGGGATTTGGGTATTATTTAACATATTTAAAATAAATATGTCTCCTTTTCCTATCCCAGCGGCGGCATCAACTACAAATAAAATTAAATCAACATCTTTAGTTAAAGAAAGCGCTTGCTTGTTTAATACTTTGCCAAGCTTATTTATCGGTTTATGAATACCGGGAGTATCTACAAATACTATTTGATACCCTTCTTCATTATAGATGCCTTGAATAATATTTCTAGTTGTCCCCGAAACATCACTTGTTATAGCTACCTTTTTATTGATAATAGCATTTATTAAAGTGCTTTTTCCAACATTGGGACGACCTATAATGCTAACAAAGCCACTTTTCATCTAAACTCCCCTTTCTAAAACAAATCGATTATATAAGGAATAAATATAAATAAACAAATAATGGTAGCTACAATACTACTTACAAAAGCTGCAGCAGAAGCACTATCTTTAGCAACTTTAGCTAGAGGATGAATTTCTTTAGTCACTAAATCCACTGTTGCTTCAATTGCCGTATTAAGCAGTTCAACTGCTAAAACTACTACAAGTGCTATAAGAATTATTGCCCACTGATTAAAGGAAATATTTAATATTATACCTAAAATTATGGCTAAAATGGAACTAATGCCATGAAGCCATAAACTTTGTTCATTTTTATAACCGTGAACTAAACCTTGAATAGAATATTTAATGCTATTTAAGAATCTTTTAAAACTCATTTGCTTATTTGCGTTTTGTTTCTTCGAATTCATTTAAAACCAACTCCTGCTTACTAAACATTTCTTTTTCTTCTTTTTCTCCCAAAGTGTGATCATAACCTAGCAAATGCAAAAGTCCATGAACTACTAGGAAAGCTAATTCCCTTTGGTAACCATGGCCATATTCCCTAGCTTGTACTTCCATTTTGGGAATGGAGATAAAAATTTCTCCAAGTTGCCTAATATTATAGCAAATTTTATTATTATCTTCAAATGCAAATGATAAAACGTCGGTACTTCGATCAATTCCACGGTATTTTAAGTTTAATTCATGCATTTTTTCATCAGTTATAAATATAATGCAAAAACACGAAGAAGTAACCCCCTCCATCTCTAAAGTTCGATTAATCACTTTATTTAGATAACTATAATCAAAAGTACAACCGTATTCATCAACTATTTTAAAATCATTCATCAAAATTTCAATACTCCTATTACATTTAATATATATAGTGCCATAATTATTATAATAATTACACATAAGAAATTATATATTCCATCTTTTTGAAATACTTTGGGTAAGTGTTTTCTTATAGCACTAAAACCTATATAAAGTAAAAAGCCAATTATTCCTCCAACTACATTTAATATAACATCATCAACATCAAAACTGCGCCCGATATTTAATTGGACAAATTCAACCGTTATACTAACTAAAAGGGAAATTACAAATGGCGGAAAAACTGTCTTAGGTTTAATATAGCAAGAAATAATCAAGCCAAATAAAACAAAGGCCATGATATTGCCAAACACATTATAAATAAAAAGCCTGCTTCCCACTTCATAACGAAATATTTCTTCAAAAGGAATAATGTTATAGCCACTATTAGAATTCATCTCTACTTTGGTAAGAAGTTGAAAAAGTAAAAATATATAACAAATCGATAAAATCATTAGAAATTCTTTATAAAAGCTTACTTTTTCATGACGATTACGCAAGTAAAAAAACCGCACTAAGACTAGTGTAATTACAAATATGACAAGGATTGGCCAATTATCATTTAAAATTGCTTTGATGGTGTTTAGAAACATTCTAATCAATCCCTTCTTCGTTTTTTTCGACGTCGATTATATCTTCTGTACTTATTAGTTGTTTAACAATAATAAATACTTCTATATCCATTGTACTATTATTTACTGATTTTTTCAAAACTTTTTTATCAATTATTTCATCAAATTCTCCTAAAGAAAGTTGGGTATTGGAAATAGCTTTAGAAATACCTACTTCTAAGGCCTCATCTTCCGTATATGTTTGAACTATTTCTTCAGTTTCTAATTCTGTTTCAAGGTATATATTAAAATCAAATATATGAAAAATATTTTTTAACTTGCTATCATAGTTAGAAAAGCGAGATCTAAGTATTCTTTTTTTATTCCCATCTACTTCCCAGATTAGATTATATTTTTTCTTGCCAGTTTGAATATAAGTTTTATATTCAAGAGGAATCGAAACATCGGCGGTATACCAAGTCGTTGCATAGATTTTTCCACTAGCACAAGTATATCTTTTGTCCTCCTCGTTATATTTGATGATGCCACTTACTAATGTGTCCCCTTCCCGAACATAATCATTGATATTGACCAAAACTTCTCCTTCATTAACTAAAATATCATTGATAACTCCAGATTTTGTGGCAATTAAATTACAAACTTTATCATCTTTAGAAGTATCAGTAATAATACGTTCTTCTACTCGAACATTAATAATCATACCATCAACAACAAATTCCATCCAATCTAACTTATCTGGATATTTATCAAGAATTTCTTCTCTAATGGAATTTAATTCTTTATAACTTTTTTTGAAGCTCAGAACTTTTATCCCATAGGAATCTAACTCTTCTTTAATCAAGGAACGTATTTCGGCATTTTCGTGCACTATGTTTATTTTAATTACTAAATGACTTAAAAAATAAAACAACACTATACCTATTAATAAAGAGACAAGAAAAATATAATTTTTACGCACTTTATTCAAACAATTGGATAGACCATTAGTTTTAATTATTTCAAACTTATAGCTTACCAGATACTTTTGCAATTTAGATATATCTTCAGCTAAAGTTTTTAAATATATGTAATTATCTTCATATTTAATTTCTAAAATATTTACATTTAAATATTGAACTTTACTTAAGAAATGATAATAATTACTACACTTAGCTTTGACCCAGATTGTTTTTTTATTCATAATTAAAACCTACTTTTTGAAAATTGCCTTTAATGAGTATTTCATTAGGTAACATTTTAGTTATAAATAAATTACTCCCAGTAATTTCTAGCTGAAAGTTTTCTAGTTTCAAAGTTATGTTTTGAGCTGATAAACTGATTAATTCCAGGTAATTAAATACATAAATATAATTTTCATATATGCTAATAAAGTAATTTTTATCATATAAAAAATTAATAAGATTATCTTTCATGTGCATGATGATCACCTTATTAATTATATGCTTTATTTTCGGAGTATTTCATCGATTAAAGAATTCATTTTCCTTTTTCTAATTGGACTACTGGCGGCATAGTCATGGCCTTTACCGCCGAATGATTCGGCAATTTCTAAAACTTTAACCTCTTTATTTATGTAACGATAGGTAATTGTTCTATTTTCTAAAGAAACCATCATAACAAAATCTATTGGGTAATTGATATTCCGAAGATATTGAGCAAATTCATTACGAAGAGAGAAATCCACAAAAGCAATGCCTGCTTTTAAACCAGAGACTTCACGAATATAAATGTGCTCAGCATATTTTTTTAATTTTTCTTGAGTTTCTTTATTTTTAGCTGCAATTAAGTTATTTTCAAATGTGTTAAAATCAAAAGATAAGTTGTTGTCAAGTAATTTTTGCAACATCATTTCAATATAATTATCGGGTCCTACAATGTTAAAAAGGGTTGTTAGAGACGCTGCAGCAGGTTCATCTTTTACAGTTACCCATTCCCATGTATCATAAAGTCTAGTTAATTCAACAAATCGGTCGAGAGCGGGAGTTGCTTTTATATTACCTTTTTCTAATAAATATTGATAAAATAGCGATGTTCCTGAACATCTACCGTTTTTATCTTTTATTCTAACTTTCATAAAAGAATTAGCTTCAAAGTTAGGTACTTTTAAAGCTGATTCATGATGATCAATTAGTAAAGTGTGTCTTTTTAGCCAGGGGTCATTTTGAATTATTCGGGGATGTTCTAACCATATATCTGTTATAAAAATTTGGTCATATTGATAAATGCTTTGGTTATTTATCATAGATGTAATTTTATTCTCTACATCCAAAGATTCACACAATACGTAATCAACATCTTTAAAAGCGATTTTAGCTAAAATTACTGGTCCTTGACCATCGATATCACTTTGATGCGAAAATATTAATGTTTTTATAATTTATCACCTCTTACAATTAAAGAATCTCAATCTTACGACTGAGATTACATATTATTTAGCTTTTCTTTGACTATTTTACTAACTAGTGACATATCAGCATTTTGGGAAGCTAGTTTTTCATTTAAAATTTTCATTACTTTGCCCATATCTTTGATACCATTTGGTAAAGTTTCTGCAAAGACTGAGTCAATAGTAGCAATAATTTCTGCCTCCTCCATTTCTGCTGGTAAATAAGAATCAAGGATAGCTATTTCTTGTTCTAAGCTTTCTACAGAATCTAAAGAACCATATTTTTGATACTCTGCTAAAGAATCTTTACGAATTTTTACCTGTTTTTTTATAACAGTAGAAACTTCTTGATTGCTTAGTTCATGCTTTTTAGCAATTTGTTCTAATTGCAAAGCACTCTTTAACATTCTTAATACCGAAAGCTTGAAAGAATCTTTTTCTTTCATAGCGGTTTTTAAATCATTATTAATATTTTCTATCATTATTAGCCCCGATTCTTTTTATGGGAATTTTTGATTCCTTCTTTTATTTCATTTCTTCTACGTACACCAGGTTTTTCATAGTGTTTTCTTTTTTTGATTTCAGAAGGGACTCCACTGCGTGCGACTTTTGCTTTAAACTTTTTTAACGCTAAATCAATATTACCATTTTGAACCACTACTTTTGTCATTTATCAGCCCTCCCTTCTGTTTTTTTCTACATTATTATATCATTTGCAATTAAGCATTTCAACACTTTTCCAAACTTTTAGCCAAAAATAAGCCGTCGAATAGTTCTGCCAACTTGGCAGCCAATATCAAAAATAGTTTTGCCGATATTTAGTGCTGCCGCCAAAAGAGAACCAGTTATAGCCCCACCAATAACAGTAGATAACTCCTTATTATTTAAATTCATTGATACCTCCTTTTCTATTTTTCAAATATTCCACAAAATATACCAATGGCAAATAAAGCTAATCCTCCGATAATGACAATTAAGGTTTTACCGCCACCATTAATACTATTTAATTCTTGGTTATTTAATATATCCATTACTACCTCCTTTTAAATATTAAACATAAAGTAATTTTAAATAGTTTTAATAAATTTCCAAAACAAGAATTTCCAGCCGAAATACTTGCTAAATCTCTATTATTTAAATCCAAATCACCCTCCTTTTAAAATAGTTTTTTTATTTTAGTAAGCACTTTTTCTTTAGAGTAATAAATACTAGCATTAACAACTATATTTTCGGGATAACTATCATTAATACGCAAAGTTATTTCTTGATAATTAGTATAATTATTAGGTTCAATTAAAATATTACTAATAGAAATAAGCTCTATATCATAATTTTTTTCATTAATTTTCAAATAATCACCATTTAAAATTGTATCAGAGTAAGTAATGGGAATATTTAAAACTAATGAACCATTTTTAATATAACCATACGTATTATAAACATCAGATACTTCGATATTTATAAGTATCAAAAAAGCAATAACAACACCTGTAACAATAATTAAAAAAATATGATAAGTTTTATAAGGAATATTTAATAACTTTTCATAATTCATGGTATCCTCCTAATTCTATTACTCGATCAAATAATTGATCATGATTTTTATGAGTAATATAAATAATTGTTTTACTAGGGAAATAATGTTTTAAATTCTTAATTATTTTCCTTTCCGTTTGATAATCAACTTCACTTAAGGCTTCATCTAAAATCAAAATTTCAAAGTCATTAAGAATGGCCCGAGCTAATATTATTCTTTGGGCTTCACCTCCAGAAATATTAGTAGAATCATTATTAATACTGGTTTCATATCTTAATGCTTTTTTAAAAACAATTTGTTCAATTCCACAAATATTACAGATTTGAGTAAATCTTTTCGAATCAATTTCTCGATCAAGCAAAATATTTTCTTTGATACTTCCACTTATTAAGGCTTCGTTTTGGCCAACATAAGTAATATTTTCTCTGATAGTGGCTATGCTTAAATCTTTAATATTGCGATTACCAATTATAATTTCACCCTTATAATTCGTAATATATTTATCAAGTATTTTACATAATGTCGATTTGCCGGAACCACTTCGACCCTTTAAACTTACAAATTCACCCGGTTTAATAAATAAATTAAAATGATTGAACGTACTTTTTAAAGAATCATAAGAGAAACTCAGATTTTTGATAATAATTTTATTATTTGACAATTTTTCCTTTTGGCCTAGCGTTTCTTTGTTCAAACTCAAAAAGTCATTGATTTTACTAAATGTAGCTTTGACAAAATTATATTTTGGTAAACTATCAATGCAATTTTTTATAGGATCTAAAAACAAACCTAATAAAGTATTGAAAGTAACTAAGGCAGTTATTTCTAATTTACCTTTAAAAATCAAATAAAACCCCCAAGTATTTATGATAAAAAATCCCAATTCATAAATGGCGTTTTTGCCAAAGTTTTCGTTGGTCCAAAATTTGCCCAATTTAAAGTTATCATAAAGCAAAGCTGATAAACTAGTTTCTAATTTCGATAATCTATTATCAGTTACATTAAGGTTTTTAATACTATTAAGCATTTGGACATTTTCTAAAAGTGCATTATTAAATTCCGCTTCCAGTTCAATGTTTTGATATGCTTTTTGATAAATTATTTTACTAGTTATAATACCTACTACTAAATAAAGTAATAAAGAAAGAAAAAGAGCTAAAAACAATTTATTACTTATCGAATATAGTAAAGGTAGCGAAGTTAACATTAAAGCAAAATCTAAAAGGCAAGTAATAAATATTTCGGTAAATAAATTTTTAATGTTGGCTAGTTCACTTACTCGAGTTATTATTTCACCACTTGTCCTACTAGTAATAACTTCTAAAGGGAGATTAAAGATATGATTTAGAAAATTGCTATTTAAAAGACAATCGATATTTTTATTTAAATAATTTTCAAAATACCGTCGCAGATAACCAAATACTAATTTTAAAATAACTAATAGGCCAAAAACAACAACAAAGATTTTTAGATATATAAGAGGATAATTTAAGTTTATGGCATCTATCATTACTTGGAAATAATAGCTACCTATAATTGTAAATACAATAAGAAAAATACTACTAATAATTATTAATATGAATAGCTTTCGTTCTTGCCCAATTATTTTTAAGAAAATGCCAATTAGAGTATTTTCTTTTTGGAAAACAGTTATTTTTCTTTGGGGATGAAAAATTAAAAGAATATGGCTCCATTCTTCGTAAAAATCATCTTTAGATTTTACAACCTTACCTTTAGCTGGATCCATTAATATTACTTTGTCATTGGTAATTTTGTAAATAACTACATAATGATTTAAACCGTTCTTTCCTTGCATATGGGCAATTGCCGGCAAAGAAACTTTATCACTAGTTAAATTTGCTACTTTAATACCCATAGCATCAAAACCATATTTTTTACTGGCTTCAATGATATTTAAAGCTGTTGTTCCTTCATTAGTAGCTTTAGTATCTAATCGGAGTTTTTCTAAAGAGACATAACCTCCATAATATTCAATAATTGATGCTAAAGAACATACTCCGCAATCCTTAAAATCTCGTTGGCGAATTATTTTCATAGCCAAAACCTCCCTCTACCTATATATATAACTCCCAAAATAGTCTTTTCCTTTTTTATTTTGAAAATTTTTTCAAAAAAAACAAATTAGTTTTTTAACTTACTAATTTGTTTTTGAAAATCGGGATACATACAAATAAAGGACCCTGCTACTACTCCATCAGCTAAAGAGACCAATTTAACAGTTTCCGCATTTATTCCGCCATCAATATAAATAGTGAAATTATAATGCTTTTGATAACTTTTTAGCTCTTCTAAACGTTTTAAAGTAGACATTAGAAATTTTTGACCACCTGCTCCTGGATAAACCGACATCAGTAAAACTCTCTTTATCGACGAAAAATATTTTTCATACTCCGAAATAGCTTCTTTGGGATTTATAACTATGCCCGGTTCTATATTTTGGGCATTTAAGTATTTGATAGCTAATAACGGATCTGGTTCGGTTTCAGGATGAATATAGATGCAAACAGGATTTAATAGAAGTAACTTAGGAAAATAGTCTGATGGTTTAATAGTCATTAAATGTACTTCTAAAGGCTTTGATATATTACATAAAGAAATTAGATATTCATCAATAAGGTTCGTATTTCTAACATATTTTCCATCCATTAAATCGATATGAATCGCATCAGCATCTGGGCACTCAGCAATTTTTTTTATAGTATCAGTCTTTGAATAAATGCTATTTATATAACTTACTGCTACTTTCATAAACCTCCTTTAAAAACCTTAGATAATTTTGGTATCTTGTTTGTAATATTTTACCATTTTCTAAAGCTATTTTTACGCCACAACCTTTTTCAGCATCATGGGTACAATCTTTATAAGCACAAGAATAATTATTAAACTCTTTAAAAGTATTTTTTAAATCAGAAATAGAAATATCTTTTAAATCCAAAGCACTAAATCCAGGCGTATCTACTAAATAAATATGACCAATTTTATATATTTCAGTGTGTCTTGTAGTGTGAACTCCCCGATTTAAAGCATCACTTATTGGCTTTGTTTCAACATTAAGACTTTTGTCAAATTTATTTATTAAAGTCGATTTTCCTGCCCCGGTTTGACCAGTTAATACTACAACTTGATTTTTAAGTAATCTTTTTAATTTAAAAATGTTTTTGTTAGTTAATACCGGAATATCTAAACTTTTATAATAATTAATAATTGGTTTTAATTTTCTTTTTGCTTGGTTATCTATTAAATCTAGTTTTGTTAAAACAATGATTGGTTTAACATTTTTAGCTAAAATAATAGTTATTAATTTATCTAGCAAACTTAAAGATAAATCAGGTTTTTTTATACTTGTTACGATTAAAGCACAGTCAACATTAGCAACTGTTGGGCGATATAGTTCGTTTTTTCTTGGCAATATTTTTTCAATTGTTCGAGTATCAGTATTAATATCTACCATATCACCAACAAGAGGGGAAAGTCCCATATTTTTGAACTTTCCCCTGGCATTACAGGTAAATATTTTATCTTTGATAGCAACTGTATATTGGTTACTAATTTGCTTAATAATGCGACCTTGCATCTACTCTAATCCTCCGCTATCTTCAGGGTTTTCTTCAGAGCTAGATGGTTCTCTAGCGACTGTTATAGTTAATCTTGCTCCGCTTACTACTGTGCTTCCAGCAGCCCGACTTTGTCTTATAATTGTACCAGGAGCATATTCGGTTGTATCTTCATAGACAATATTTAAAGTAATTTCATAATCTTCAGCAAAGTCTTCAACTTCTGCAACAGTATATTCATCGGTTACAAAATCTGGATATTTATTATCAAGTGAAGGAATATAAAGAGTAATAGAGTCCCCTTCGGATAATTTAGTTCCTGCTTCAACAGATTGAGCCATGATTATTCCTTCTTCGTAATCGCTAGGGTCATCTCCTTCTGGAATATCTCGACTTTCAACATAAACATTTAAATTTAAAGCTTCAAGGCGTCCCTTTACTTCAGCATAATTTTCACCGACATAATTTTCAATTTCAATAGTAATATCTCCAAGAGAAACGTAAATAGTTATTTCTGTTCCTTCTTTGCGAATTGACCCTGCTGCAGGGCTTGTTTTGGTAACTAAACCTTCATCGATTGTTTCGCTAGCTTCTTCTCTTTGCTCATCAGCAACAACAAATCCGGCATCTTGTAAAGCATTGATTGCTTCTGTTACGGTATATCCACTAACATCTGGAATAGCTGATTGACTAGAAGAATTAATATAAGGAATCAAAACAAATATGGTTGTAATTATAACTACTAGGCCTACAAATATACTAGCTAAAATAATTAAAACTTTGTTTTGGGATTTTTCACCCTTATTAACTTTTTTTGCTATGTTATCTTCACCTTCTTTATTATCTTTTTTAATTTCCTTTTTTTCTTCTTTTTTATTTTCTTTAACTGTTTTTAAAAGTTTAGTATCATCATAATCATGCTCCGGATACTTAAAAGTTATTTTTAATTCATTGGCCCGGGATTCATCTAAGCAAGTTTTTAAATCTTCATGCATTTCCCTAGCATCAGCATAACGATTTTTAGGATTCTTAGCAGTTGCTTTTAAAATAATATTTTCGACACTTTGCGGAATATCTGGTATTTCATCACGAATGCTAGGCATTGGTTCTTTTAAGTGCTTTAAAGCTATTTCAACAGCATTATCTCCACGGAAAGGAAGCTTACCTGTTAAAAGCTCATACATTAAAATACCTATTGAATAAATATCACTTTGAAGGGTTGCCCCTTTACCACTTGCTTGTTCTGGTGGCAGGTAGTGAACACTTCCCATTACCGAATTAGTTTGAGTAAGTTGCGTTGCATTCATTGCAACAGCAATACCAAAATCAGTAATTTTAATTAATCCATTATCTAGTATAAGTATATTTTGTGGTTTTATGTCTCGATGAATTATATAAGAGTCATGAGCAACACTTAAGCCATTCGTTATTTGTAAAGCTATATCAACAACTTCTGAAACAGTTAGTTTACCCCGTTTTTTAAGAAGATTTTTTAAATGCTTGCCTTCAACATATTCCATAACAATATAATATTCACCATTATCTTCTCCAACGTCATAAACCTCGACTATATTTGGATTAGATAAAGAACTTGCTGAAAGCGCTTCTCTTTGAAAACGCCTAACAAATTTTTCGTCGGTGGCTAAATCACCACGTAAAACTTTAACTGCGACATTACGATCTAGTATGGTATCATAAGCTAAATAAACATTAGCCATTCCACCTTCACCAATCGACTTTATAATTTGGTATCGGTCACTAATTTTTTGCCCCTTCATTATCATGCCCAATCATTCCTTTCTCGCACTAAATAGGCAATCGATATATTATCTGTTCCCCCTCGAGCATTACATTTTTTAATAAGTTTGACGACTTTCTCTTCAACACTTAAATTATCTTCTAATAAAACTTTTTCAATTTGTTCATCATTTAGCATTGAAGTAAGACCGTCACTGCAAAGAAATATTTCTTCACTACCATTATCAACATCAAAAATGTCTGGCTCAGCTTTTTCAGCGGCCCCTAAAGCTTTCATAAGCACGTTCTTCTTAGGATGATTTTTGGCCTGTTCTTCGGTTAAATCACCAGCATCAACTAATAAATTTACTAAAGTATGTGGCTTTGTTACTCGATGCAGTTTTTTATTTTTTACAACATATCCAGAAGAATCTCCTAGATTAGCAAATATTAAGAATTCTTTGGTAATTATTGCTGCTACTACTGTTGTTCCTAGACCTTTTGAATTCTCGTTTTTTTCACCATAATCTAAAATTTCACTATTAATTTCATTTATATTATCACTTAGCCAATTAACGGCATCACTAATCGTTCCAATTGAAGCACTTTCGGTAAATCTTTTGCCTAGGTGTGCAACAGTTAAAGCACTTGCTACTTCACCTTTACGATGACCTCCCATACCATCTGCTACTACTGCTAAGTATTCGCCATTTAAATTTTTTAATATGGTAACACTATCTTCATTGTGTTCACGTACTCGACCAGTATCCGTCAAATAAAAACTTTTCATGCTATTCACTCTCACTTCTTAATTGTCCACAAGCGGCTTTAATGTTACCACCAAATTCTCGGCGCACAGTTACATTTAAGCCCTCACTTTTTAGGCAATTATAAAATTGGTCAATTCTTTCTTTACTACTTTTGCTAAAGCCAATATTTTCTGTTTCATTATAAGGAATCAAATTAACATAGACGTTCATTCCTTTTAATAGTCTTATTAAAGCTAAGGCATCACTCTTTCTATCATTAACCATATTAAGCATAACATATTCTATAGTTACTCGTCTATTAGTTTTCGCAATATAATCCCTAATTGCTATAATTAACTTGTCAATATTATACACTTTGTTGACAGGCATTATCTTATTTCGAACTTCATCAGTTGCTCCGTGTAAAGAGATTGCTAAGTTAACTTGTAAGTCTAAATTGCTAAATTCATATATTTTGGGTATTAAACCGCATGTTGAAATTGTAATGTGCCTTGCTCCAATTGCAAGGCCTTTAGCATCATTAATAATTTTGATAAATTTTATAATATTATCATAATTATCAAAAGGTTCCCCAATTCCCATTATTACAACACTATTTACTTTTTTCTTAATATAATTTTGAATTAATAAAATTTGTTCAACTATTTCGTAAGCATCTAAATTACGTACCTTTTTCAAGCGACCACTTTCACAGAAGCGACACCCCATATTGCAACCCACTTGGCTAGAAACACAAACGGATAAACCGTAATTATGTTCCATTAAGACTGCTTCTATTTTTTCGCCATCTAAAAGACGGAATAAAAATTTTTTAACATCAGGCCCTTTTAAAACTTTTTCGATTTTGATAAAATCGGTTGTAAATTCAGTGAGCATTTTAATAAGGACCTCTTTTTTTATATTAGAAAAGTTCCAAATATTTTGTTCATTATGAATATAAAGCCATTCAAATACTTGAGTAGCTTTATACTTTTTTTCACCAATACTCACAAAATAATGCTCTAATTCGTCTTTTGTAAAACCATATAAATTTTTCATAAATCACTTCTTTTTCTTGGCTAAATTTCGTAATAATTTTAAGTTTCCATCATCTTTGTGTTGTTCATAAAAATCATGATCAAAAAGCATATCCTTAATACTTAATTCTTCCATATATTTTTCAACTTCACTATTTTTTAGAGAATGCGTATTTTCAGCAGTTGGTTCTTCTTCCTTAACTAAAACATCTTCTTTTTCAGACTTTTCTTCCTTACTTTCTTCAGGAATTTCTTTTTCTTGTTCTTTTTTGCCATCAACAAATTCTTTTATGTAACTGCCAAGAGTAGCTATTTCATTTAAAACTAAAGGAGTAAGAACGGCACCAAATAAAGCATTTTTATCCATTGAAGATATTTTAGTTGCCAAATCAGCTCCAAGATAATTTAGAAATGTTGGATCAACCAGTAAATATACTGCTCCCATCGTAATACCAGCTACCCACATTTTTATTTTGCCGATAATATTTGATTGGACA
>ULMP01003759.1_pt1 | contig 19504 bp, 26 predicted proteins | sample 1951681 | NCBI WGS metagenome assembly ULMP01 (sample SAMEA4835553, study PRJEB28245) | human gut metagenome | biome: gut microbiome; material: fecal sample | place: Denmark | collected 2008 | reverse complement strand
AAATTAGTAAATAAGATTTGGAATGTATCTAAATTCATTGAAATGCACCTTCAAGATTATGAAGATAAAGAATTTAATAATTATGAATATATTGATAAATGGATATTAGGAAAATATCAAGAAATGGAAAAAGGATTTTTAAAATATCTTGATGAATATGAAGTAGGACTTGCATTGAATCACCTAGAGAAATTTTTCTGGAACTTCTGTGACAACTATATTGAAATTGTAAAACATAGATTATATCGTCCTGAAGAGTTTGGTGATGAGGCAAGATATTCTGGACAAAAAACAGTTTATACTTTACTTTATAAATTATTACAGGATTTCAGTATTTACTTTCCATTCATTACCGAAGAAATTTATCAAGAATTATATCATGATAAGAAATCAATTCATTTAACTGAAATTAAAGAATTAAATAATAATTTTGATAAAGAAATGAAATTAGGAGATCAAATCATTGAAATTATTAGTATTGCAAGAGGAGAAAAAACAAATAATAATGTTTCTTTAAAAACTCCGATTAAGACTTTAGATTTAGATGTTAATGAAGATTTGAAGGATGCAATAGAAAAATCAATCAAAGATTTTAAAGCTACTTTATTTATTGAAAATTTACAATTAAATGTAGTTGATAAAGATTATAAAGTAAATAAGGTAGAGTTGAATTTGGATTCTAATGATTAAGAGCGTTAAGCTCTTTTTTATATGTCAGAAAGGGGAGGAGAATATGGTGTTTAAAGTAGAAAAAAATAAGAATTACACAGTAATGAGTAATTATCATTTAAGAGATAAATCACTTTCATTAAAAGCTAAAGGATTACTTTCGTTCATGTTATCCTTACCTGATGACTGGGATTATTCTCTTGCTGGGCTTTGTTCTATTTGTAAAGAGGGTAAAGATGCAATTAGATCCACTCTCAAGGAATTGAAAGATAATAATTATTTGGTAATAGAAAAAAGCAAAAATGATAAGGGATTATTTGAATATACTTATATTATTTATGAAGAACCACATATAGAAAAAGAATTAGTTTATCCAGATACGGAAAATCCATATATGGATAATCCAGATATGGATAACCCAACACAAATAAATACTAATAAACAAAATACTAAAGAACAAAATGATAAAGATGATAAAGAAAAATCATCTTTTTTTGATTTAAATAATTTAAATCCTTTAACAAAAGATTTAATTGAAAAAGATTATGTTTCGGATATGGATGTTGATTTGTTTCAATATGATGAATTGTTTAATAAATTATTATCTGAATATTCATATCAAGAACTCATTAAAATTAGTCATTATATTACAAATAAAGTTATTAAGAATAAATTTAAAGATGAAGAAGGAAATCTAATTGAAAATAAATATAATTATTTTAAAGCCTCGATGTATAGCAATATTGAAAAATTAGAAAGTTTGGAGCAAATAGAATGGGATGACGAAACGGGATGGTATAAAGAAAATGATGAATTAGAACTTGAGTATTAAAGCAAAATAAAAACTCTAACTATTTTTAGAGCTATATTGATTTATAAAGTAATATATTTCTAATAATTGTTTTTCATTAAGGTTTGAATTTCTAATTATGTTTATTATGTCATTTTTAATCTTGGAATTTCCTGTATAATCTTTTGGAATAGAATCATTTTCTTCATATAGGTGTACTAAATCTTCTAAATCTTGCACTTGCATTCTCATTGCATCAGCAATTTTAGCAAACATGGTAGAGGATATTCCATATTTTGTTGATGGATCTCTTTTAATAAGTTTATTTACATAAACTCTAGTTAATCCACCACGCCTAGCAAAATCGCTTTGTGATAGCCCATTGGATGATATATAATCAGACACAATTTTTTTTATTGCTTCATTTCTAGTCATAATCCAACCTCTTTCTTTATCATTTTACTATTTTTTTTATAAAATGTCTACCACGGGTAACAAAAATATTTTTTCAATTTTAATTATTAAGCAATTATGTTGCCTGTGGTAGACAAACATAATTTTTTTTGATATTATTAAATTAGTAGTATATAAAGTGGAGGCGATAGTTTGAAAAGGGTGGTTTTTTCACCCTAAGGAAGAGAGGTGAAAAAATATAGAGATGTCTTCATGTCAGGTCAGAAGTATAATGATTAGTGTAAGTACAAGGAAAGATAAAAAGATTAAAATTTCTACGCAATTAGATCAAGCTACAACTATCCAGATTCTTGAAGAGTGTATTAATCATTTAAAGGGGGAAAAAACCACAAATACCACTCAAAAAAAGGAAGGAAAAAAGTATGACTAATGAAATTGTAGCAGTAAAAGTAGTAAAAGAAGTAGATGAAGTATTAAACGTAGTACAAAAGCACATTGAATTAAAGGAAAGTATGAATTATAAAGACTTATCAATGTTGCTTCAAAAACTCAATGTAATAATAAAAGATTATAAGACTACCACTCAAGATCTTTTATGTACGAGTTCATTAGCAGTAAAATTAGAAAATTTAATAAGTGCAGTTGGTATCATTGGTACTGTTTCAATAGAAGATGAGGACATTTTAGATAATACTTTAAAATTATTATCTGATTATTCTGACTCAATAATGAGAAAATAGTGCCAAGCTGTATAGAAAAAATCTATACAGCAATTTAATCTTCAAAATAGTGGTTGACTTTTTTCAAAAAAAAGATTAATATGTATGTGTAGGATGAAGTACCAAGGATGGTGATGAAAAATCATAACATAACTAGAGGGAGTACTTATTTTTTTAAAACAAAATGTTTCCTGTAGTCTACAAACTAACTTTTTTAAATTTACACTTAATAACGAGTGTTTTTAAAAAATGTAAATGTTTCCTGTAGTCTACAAAAGAGAGGAGTGGTAGATAGAAACAAAAAGAAAGATTGGTTTCCAAATGTGCAGTATTATGAAGTGTTGAATAGTAATGTTGAAAGGATGACATCTAAATGTCTAAATCTAATGAAGAAATAATACCACAATGGATTATCAATCATCTGGATAAATTTGGTAATTGTTCTTGTGGCAGAGATCTCATAAAACGTGTAGGAAAAGAAAATGTAATCAAACAATTAGAAAAGATTGGTTTTGATTGTGATTTAAGAATTATTTATGAAAATTCTAAAGATAGATTTAAAAGAAAGTCCAAATATCCTCTTAACGCTTATTATATTCTTGAAGTAAAAACACCAATTAAAATATACTTTTTATGAAAAATTATAAAAAAGGCAATGTCTATTTAGTTAATCTTAATAATTCTTATCCTAATATTCAAAAAGGAAGACGTCCGTGTATAATTGTCCAGAATGATTACGCTAATACTTTTTCTAAAACACTAATTGTTGTGCCGATTACTACAAAAATTAAAAGAACTGATTTACCAATTCATGTAAGGATTGATTCAAAGCAGATGGCTTTATGTGAACATATCTTTACTATCTCAAAAGAGCAGATAATCTGTTACCAATATACTTTAAAACGTAGTACTATGAAAGATATTGATGAAGCAATATCTATATCTCTATCATTGAAGGAGGAGAAATGAAAAAACTAAAACAGTTTTATACTGATTTATATGATAGAAGTGCTATGGAGTATTGGAAGGGCGAAGGCAATAATAAAAGGATGCAAAAATATCATAAAGTTTCTAATATTTTAAAAGTAGTAAAGCAAATAATATTTTTATTAACAACTTTTATATTTGTAAATCTGGTTACACAAAGTTTAATATATCTTACAAGTGTTAATATCATAAATATTAATAAATTTATTGCTTTTATTTTAGATGTTTACAATATATGTATTATTACACTTGTATTTGCAATAACATTAATTGCAATCAAAAAGAAAAATATAAAAAGTACAAAAGAAATTATTATGATGTTTATATGTGGAATTTTATTGATACCAGAAATAGTTTTATTAATTATACATTTTGCAGTATTTAGTAGTTTAATGAGTAGTTTTTATTATATTGTAGTAACCTTAGCTATTTTATTAATCATTAATTCTATTACATTAAAGATTGATGAGTTATATGGAGTTGCTGTAGGAGAAAATGAATTAAAGACGAAAGGAAAGGGAAAAAGAAGATGAAAGGGAAAGTAAAATGGTTTGATGCTCAGTTGGGGTATGGATTTATTCAAAGCGAGGAAGTAGAAAATGATATATATGTTCATTTTTCAGAAATTATGATGAATGGTTTTAAAACATTAGATGAAGGAGATTTAGTTCAATTTGACTATGATTCAGAATTAAAGAAAGCAGTCAATGTTTATAAAATAGAACAAGAAGAAGTAGAAACTGTGGCATAATATGATTGATGTTTCAGAAGTTTATATACCAGAAATTGATGAACAAAAAACAATTTTAAATGGTAAGAAACTTTGTATGAAATATCAGCCTTTAGTTGAAAGGCGAATTAAAAAAAATCTAACTATTCCAATGAACTCTACTAGTTTAATAAAATTCTCAAATCAAGTTAGAAAAAAAAGCTCATTTGAAAATAAAATAGTAGAGAAGTTAGACAATGAAAAAGATAAAGTTGGACAATATATCAAAAATATATGTGAAATTCAAAGTAAAGATGCTGTATTGGGAGAATTATTAATGTGGAAAGGATTTTATGGACTGACAGATTCACAAATTTCTGTTAAAATGAAGATAGCAGAAAGAACGATTAGAAAGTATAAACCTAAAGCATTTTACTTATTAGCGATTTATAACGATAGAGTGTCTTATAGTTATCAAACGACTTATGAATTTCATATTAATTAGAAGTATATAATGTGGCTTTGCCACATTTACATAGACGTGTGAGGTGTATCAAATGAAGCGAAAAAAATTGATTATCATTTTAATTTCCATTATTATAATAATATCTTTAATTGTTATTTCTTTTCTTTTATTAAATAAAAATCAACTTGTATTGAAAAAGGATACTTTTATATTTGAACTGGGAGATGAAGTCCCTTTCACATCATCTTATTATTTAAATAATCCTAAAGAAATAAAAGATATAGATAAGTATAAACTTAATATCGAGAATAAAGATAAATTCAGTATAGTAGATGATAAATTATTATCAAAAGACGCTGAATTATTAGAAGTTGGTACTTATAAATTATCCATGAAATATAAGAATAAAGAACTTCAATTTCAAATAAAAGTAGAAGATACTAAAAAACCAGAATTTAAAACAGTACCAGAAAAAATAACTTTAGAACAAAATTCCAAAGATGTAGATTTAACAAAGTTCTTTGAAGCAGAGGATTTATCGAAAGTTGAAATTACTATTTATGGTGATTATGATTTATCTAAAATTGGTACTTATAAATTAGAAGTAATTGCAACAGATCAATATAAAAATAAAGTATCTAAAAATTTTACATTAGAAATTATTGATTTAGAATCAGCCAAAGAAGAAGGTAAAGTTAGTAAAACCATTGATGGTACTATATATAAAAGTGATGCAATGATTGAATATGAGAATGCTAAAAATAATCCAGCTCCTTCTTCAAGTAATAATAATACTAGTACGAGCAAACAAAACAATAATACAACAAACAATAATAAAAGCAATCAATCAAGTAATAATGCTTCTCAGCAATCATCAGAAGGTTATAGGAGAGATATTGCTAACACATACGCATCTCAGATTAACGCTTATAGAAGACAAAATGGTAAAGCTGAATTACCAATCACTACAGAAGCACAAAATGAAGCTGATATGAGAGCAAAGCAGATTATAACTAATTATTCTCATAATGCTTCATACGGTTTTGGAGAAAATATTGGTTATGGTACAGCAGGTGGAAACTTTTTTGAAGCATGGAAAAATAGCCCAACTCATAGAGCCACAATGCTAAGAGAACAAAACACAGCTATGGCAGTAAGTGTATATGAGAAAAATGGAACATGGTATGCTGTAGCGTCATTTAGAATGAACTATTAAAAAAAGAAATGATTATTCGTCATTTCTTTTGTCTTTATTCATAAGTTCTTCATATCCATCGAAGAATTTTCTAATATCAAAGTTATATTTCTGTGCTAAGTAAAATAAGGTATCTAATGAAACTCCCATATCCACATTTGGACTTTCGATGTGTGAAATAAAACTTCTACTTAAATCGTTTTCTTCTGCCATTTTTTCTTGCGATTTACCAATTATTTCAGTTCTTATAGTTTTCATATTTCTGCCTATAAGATTAAATAAATCATAAATGTTGTTCATCGTTAGTACCTCCTATAAATAATTTTATAGGAAATATCATTAACATACTGCTCCTTCACAAGGAGCAACTTTATGTTTTATAAGTTAAAATTTGTGTTATAATTGTATTTGAGTAATCATAAAGCAGTATATATATATGAATTACTAATGAAAGGAGAGTGTTAGTTGTAAGAAAATAAATACAAGGTAAATGTTGAGGCGATAGATATATGAATACTAGTAAAAAGTTTTATAAATAAAAAAAGTAATTAAAATGTTTTGGTCGACACTAATTACTACTTCTTTTATCAATTCTTTTAGAACTTATAATTTTCTTTTCATCGTATGATAATAAATCAGCAGGTGTAATATTACAATCTAATAATTTAGAAATGTTGGTAGATAATTTATCTAACATATTCACAGATGGATTTCTTTTACCTTTTTCTAATTGGTATTCGTATAAGAAGGTGGTATCAATAGCTTCAGCAAATTTCTCTTGAGATAAGTTAGATCGATACCTATAATATTTTAAATTTATTGCAAGTATATCTTTACTTTTCCTTGTAATAATAAATCGCCTCCAATCCCGAAAACCTTATTTTATTATATAGTTTGTGCAGTACAAAGTCTTCTATACACGTGTATAGATTAATGAAAGGAAGCTATGATGGATGCTATAGAAATTTTGTTAATAATAGCAGTAATTTTAGTAGTAATTTTATGTATTGTTCTTTTTATTTTGATTGACAAACTTAGAGGGTATAAATTACATTCAATATTATTAGAACGTAATCTAAAAACAGAACAAGAAGAGAAAGAATACTATTTTCGAGAAAACAGGAGAAACGAAAGAGAATTGAAAATAGTCAAAGAACAAGAATTAAAGAAAAATAATAATAGTAAGACAATTAAAATATCTGAAAAAACGTCATTAGTCAAGAAAGATACTTTTAAAGGAAAAAAAGTTTTAGTTGGTGATTATAATGAGTGGATGCTTCAAAATACTAGAAAAGTATTAATGTCATTAGGCTTTGAAGTTGATACTGTGGAATCTGGTGATGACATCTATGATAAAATTACTCATGGTTATACTTGCGACGTTATAGTTACTAATAATCTATATAAATACGGTGAACGTAATGGAATAGATGTTTTACATGATTTAAAAGATATAGAAGGATTTAATATTCCTATTGTAGTATTAACAGTTTCTACAGGTGCTAGAGATGAGTTTGTTTATGAAGATGGTTTTGATGAGTATATGGAAAAAGTATTGACTCAAAAACAAGCTGAAGAAGTTATGACAAGATTACTTTTATAAAATAAACAAAAAGAAAAATTATAAAACAATGTAATTTTTCTTCGTGAATTTTTAGACTAAATGCAGTTTTATTAGAGTATCAATAATTAAAAGGATCATTCGCAAGAATGGTCTTTTTATATAGGTAGAACTATTTATTTTTAAAATAATGTATGTTAAAATATATCTAAACAAGATTTATCTGAAATAGTCTAGCACAATAACTATCTTATTGTGTTTTTATATGATATAATTAGTATGTATTACTAATCCAAAACTTGTGGAAGGGAGAGGAAAATGAATAAAATTTTAGTTGTAGATGATGAAAAGGAAATAGCAGATTTAGTTGAATTATATTTGAAAAATGAAAATTATACAGTTTATAAATATTATTCTGCTAAAGAAGTGCTTGATAATATTGATAATTTAGATGTAGATTTAGCAATTTTAGATGTTATGATGCCTGAAATTGATGGATTTATATTATGCAATAAAATTAGAGAAAAATATACTTTCCCGATTATTTTTGCAACTGCAAAAGTAGAAGAAATTGATAAAATAAATGGTTTGATGATAGGAGCAGATGACTATGTAACAAAGCCTTTTCAACCTTTGGAATTGATTGCAAGAGTAAAAGCACAGTTAAGAAGAAGTCAAAAGTATAATAATTCAAATCAAAAAGAAAATGTAATTGATTTTAGAGGAATACTTATAAATAAAGATACTCACGAATTTTATTTCAACGAAAAAAAGGTCGAACTAACAAAAATAGAATTTGAAATATTATGGCTATTATGTGAAAACAGAGGAAAAGTAATTAAAACAGATGAATTATTTTCTAAAGTATGGGGAAGTAAATATTTTGAAAAAGATAACAATACTGTAATGGTACATATTAGACATTTAAGAGAAAAAATGAATGATATTGGAAAGAAACCAAAATATATAAAAACAGTTTATGGAGTGGGGTATAAAATTGAGAAGTAAAAAAAATAAATTATTGAAAAAAACATTTATAAATTTTGTAATAAAAATATTGGTATGGTCTATATGTATGCCATTAGGTATTTTCCTTTTGGTGGCACTAATTGATAGTCTAACTTTTCAATGGCTATATGATATTTCACCAGAAGTTTACAACAATTTTAGAGAATTTTTTTACAGCATAACAAACGTTAGAACTCTTATAATTCCTATACTAATAATTTGGGTAATTGGAACATTAGTGCTACTATATAGATTATTAAAGAAAGTTTTTGGATATATTGATGAAGTTGGAAAGGCAACTGAAGATTTAGTAAATAAAGATGTTGAATATATTGAATTACCAGATGAATTAGAAGAAATCCAAAAGCGTATGAATCACTTAAAAAGAGAATCAGAGAAAAATGAAAAATTGGCTAAAGAAAATGAAGAAAAAAAAGATGAGTTAATAGTTTATTTAGCACACGATATTAAGACACCTTTAACATCAATGATAGGTTATTTATCAATTTTGGATGAAATAGATGATATGCCAAAAAAGAAACAAAAAAATTATATTTCTATTGCATTAGATAAATCATATAGATTAGAAGATTTAATCAATGAGTTATTTGATGTGGCTAGATTTAATTCTGAAAAAATTGTTTTAGAAAAAGAGGAATTGAATCTTAATTTGATGTTGGAACAAATCATTGACGATTTCTATCCTACTTTACGAGAATTAAATAAGAGTATTAAATTGAATTATAATGAGCCAATCAGTATAAATGGTGATCCAGATAAATTAAGTAGAGTATTTAATAATCTTATAAAAAATGCTATTAGTTATAGTAAAGAAGAAAGTGAAATTGTAATCAATTTGAAAAAAGATAATAATAATGCAATTGTTGAAGTAATAAACAAAGGAAAACAAATATCAAAAGAAAAATTAAGTAAAATATTTGAGAAGTTTTATAGACTAGACTCTGCAAGAACATCAAGAACAGGTGGAAGTGGATTAGGTCTTGCCATTGCAAAAGACATAGTTGAATTACATAATGGAACAATAATTGCCGAAAGTAATGAGAAAGAAACAACTTTTCGAGTTACGTTACCATTAAAATAATTTAAGAAGAATTTAAGATTTATTTAAGATAAAATTAAAGAACAATCATTTATAAATCAGTATAATTTAATTGTATTGATTTGAATGATTGTTTTTTTGTTGATTGGAGGTGCTGCAAATGGCAAGAAAAAGATTAACACAATTATTTCCATTTCTATTACCATTACGAATATGGCAAAGAAACTTATTTTATCAAATTGGAATGAAGTTTGACGGAAATAAGTATTCTAAAAATTTTGGAGAAAAATTAAAATATGAAGTTTGTAAGACTAAAACATTGATGATAAACGAAAATAGTGGACACGATATTATTTATCAAAAAAACAAAGTCGAAAACTTAAAAATAGCAAGTAAAACTATGAATCATATTTTAATATATCCTAATGAAACATTTTCCTTTTGTTATTTAGTTAGGAACAGTAAAAAGTACGGAAAATATAAAGATGGTTTGATATTGGTAGACGGAAAAATAGTAGCAAAAAAAGGTGGAGGGCTTTGTCATTTAAGTAATTTGTTACATTATCTATTTTTAATGAGCCCACTTACTGTTACTGAAAGGCACGGACATAAAGTGAAATCTTTTCCTAATCCAGATAAATCTTCTTTAGAAGGAATTGACGCAACAATTAGTAGTGGTTGGTTAGATTTAAAAGTAAAAAATGAAACTAACAATATATATCAAATAGACATTTCATTTGATGAAGATTATATGTATGGAAAAATATTATCAAATAGTGAATCCAATGTTGATTATAAAATAGTAAATGGAAATTTAAAGTATGTCAAAGAAAATGAAAATATTTATGAATGCGTTGAAGTTATAAGAGTTGAAATAGACAAGAAAACAAGAAAAGAAATCAGAAAAGAGAAATTATATGACGAGAAAGTTCTTATTGAATATGAATTGCCAAGTGATGTTAAAGTAGAGGAGATGTGATTTTTATGAAAAAAACAGTAGCAATTTTATTTGGAGGGTGTTCAAGTGAATATGATGTATCACTTGTATCTGCAACTTCCGTAATTAAAAATATCAAAAAAGATAAGTACAATTTGTTGATGATTGGAATTACAAGAAATGGTGATTTTTATTTATATAATGGTGATGTGGATAATATTGAAAAAGATGAATGGTTAAATGAAAAGGATACCAAACGAATTACCATTTCAACAAATAGAAGTGATCACGGAATTATAGTTTTAGAAACAAATGAAATTATTAAAATTGATGTTGCTTTTCCAGTATTGCACGGTCAAAACGGAGAAGATGGAAGATTACAAGGACTATTGGAACTTGCAGGAATAAAATATGTTGGGTGTGATATGACTTCATCTGCGATATGTATGGACAAGTATTTAGCCCACGAAATTATTTCTTCAAATGGTTATTTATCACCTATATCTTATTTATTTAATGAAAAAGATAGTTACGAGATGATAGAAAATAAAATTCATAATTTACACTTTCCATTGTTTGTAAAACCTTTGAAAGCAGGATCATCTTTTGGTATTACAAAGATAAAAACAATAAGCGAATTAAAAGAAGCGTTAAAAGAAGCATTTAAGTATGACAATAAAGTTATTATAGAAGAAAATGTAGATGGATTTGAAGTTGGTTGTGCTGTATTAGGAACAGATAAGTTAATAATTGGTGAAGTGGATGAAATAGAGTTAGAAGATGGCTTCTTTGATTATTTTGAAAAATACAATTTGAAAACAAGTAAAATACATTTACCTGCAAGAATTAGTAAAGAAGAAAGAGAAAAAATTAAAGATACTGCTCTTGCTATTTACAAAATATTAGGTTGTAGTGGCTTTGCAAGAGTTGATATGTTTTACACAAAAGATAAAAAAATCGTTTTCAATGAAGTAAATACTATTCCGGGCTGCACATCACATTCAAGATACCCTAGTATGTTAAAAGAAATTGGTATTCCTTTTGAAGAAGTTATTGATCGTTTAATTGAATTGGGGTGGGAAAAATGAAAAATATAACTTTAAAAAAAGAAGATATTGGAAAAGGAGAATTAGTCCTTATTAACCCAGATTATACATTGAAAAGTACAATAAATAATCTAGTATCTTTTGATGAAGAATACAATAATATCAAATTAAATAATATTGCAAATTATTCTTTACACTTAATACTGAATAATATAAATGCTGAAAATAAAATAGTCCCTGTAAGTGGGTATAGAACACTTGAAGAACAAAAAGATATATATAATACATCTTTAAAAGAGAATGGCAGAGAATATACGCAAAAATATGTTGCACTACCTAATGCTAGTGAACATCAAACAGGTTTAGCAATAGATTTAGCATTAAATGAGGGAAATATTGATTTTATTTGTCCTAAGTTTCCTTATTATGGTATATGTCAAAGTTTTAGAAATATTGCTCCAAAATATGGCTTTATTGAGCGATATAAAGACGAAAAGAAAGCAATTACTAAAATATCAAAAGAAGAATGGCATTTTCGATATGTTGGTTATCCTCATTCAAAAATAATAACGAAAAAAGATATTTGTTTAGAAGAATATATAGATTTTTTGAAAGATTTTATATATCCAAATAAGCCTTTAATTTATGAAGAATATAAGATATTTTTCATTCCTTATAAAGACGAAAGTATTAGTTTAGAAATGGAGGAAAATTATAATATTTCTGGAAACAATGTAGATGGATTTATTTTAACTATCAAAGGAGAGAAATAATGAGTAAAAAAATAAATATTGATATATGGAGATTTATAGTATCGTTCTTAATTGTTGCTATACATATTTCACCGTTTGCTAAAATTAGTCCTGAATTTGATTTCTTCTTTACAAGAATATTAGGAAGAATAGCCGTTCCTTTATTTCTAATGATAACTGGATATTATATATTAGACAGGGCTTTAAAAGATAAACAAGTTTTAGTTGACTATACAAAGAAAATACTGAAAATTTATTTTCTTTGCATATTCCTTTATTTACCAATAAATATCTATATGGGTAGTTTTAAAAACATTGATATTATTACAATATTAAAAGATGTTTTTATAAACGGAACATTATATCATTTATGGTATTTTCCAGCACTTATTGTTGGAGTGTGGATTACATATTTTTTAATAAAAAAATTAGGACGAAAAAAGGCTTTAATTGCAACGATACTATTATACGTAATAGGTGCATTTGGAGATAGTTATTATGGCATAACTATTATGAATCAGATTACAAAAAATATATATGAATTTATGTTTAATATTTTTGATTATACGAGAAATGGTTTATTCTATGTACCAATATTTATATGTTTAGGGCATATTATAAAGGCAAACACAAGAAAAAGTACAAAGTTTAACTTATTATATGTTTTATTATTCTTTATACTTATGAGTGTTGAAGGAAGTATTTTACATTATTATAATTTACAAAGACACGATAGTATGTATTTGTTTTTAATTCCACTTATGTACTTCTTGTTTTGCTATTTAATGGATCATAGTAAAACATCAAACAAAAAGATAAGAAATATCGCAACATATATTTATATTTTCCACCCACTTTTTATTGTAGGAATTAGGTTTGTTTCTGGCATTATTGGAATGGATAAAATATTTGTTGAGAATAATTTAATACTTTATCTGTTAGTTTGTATATCAACAACAATATTTGCCTTTTTAATAGAAAAAATAAAGGAAGTAATAAAAAATGAAAGAAAATAATTTGTTAAAAGATAGAGCGTGGATTGAAATAAATTTAGATAATTTAGTAAATAATATAAATGAAATAAAAAAAATAATTTCCACTAAAACAAAAATAATGGCAGTTATAAAAGCAAATGCTTATGGACACGGAGCATTATTGATAGCAAGAAGATTATTGGAAATTGGTATAACTGATTTTGCAGTAGCCACATTAGAAGAAGGTATATATTTAAGAAAAAATAATATACAAGGTAATATTTTAATATTAGGTTTTACTAATTTTGATGATTTAAAATATGTTATAAAATATGATTTAATTCAAACTATTATAGATTATGATTATTCTGAAAGGATAAAAGAGTTAAATCTTAATGAGAAATTAAAATGCCATATAAAAATAAATACTGGTATGAATAGATTAGGAGAAAAATATAATCATTTAGATAAATTATATAAAATTTACGAAAATGAAAAATTAAATATTTTAGGAACATTTAGTCATTTATGCGTTGCAGATTCTAACACGAAAGAAGATATTGATTTTACTAATCGACAAATAGAATTATTTAATGAAACTATAAAAAGAATTAAAACAAAAGGATATGATACTGGAAAAGTGCATTTACAGAGTAGTTATGGTGTAATAAATTATACTGGATTAGACTATGATTATGTGCGAGTTGGTATTCTTATGTATGGAATAAATAGTTCATACGAGTCATATCAATTAACACATTTGAACTTAAAACCTGTTTTGTCATTGAAAGCTAGAATTACAAGTGTAAAAGAAATATATAAAAACGATTCTGTTAGTTATGGAAGAACATATATTGCAACAGAAAATAGAAAAATTGCTTCTGTATCAATAGGATATGCAGATGGAATACCAAGAAATTTATCTAACAAAAATATGCAAGTCAAAATAAATGAAAGTTATGGTACTGTGATAGGTAGAATTTGTATGGATCAATTACTAATTGATATTTCTAGTATATCAAATGTAAAAGTTGGCGATATTATAACAATTATAGGAGAAGATGATAATCTTACTGCTGAACAAGTCGCTGATAAAGCAGATACTATAACAAATGAATTGCTATGCAGACTTGGAGATAGACTAGCAAGAATTATTGTCTGATTTTTTGAAAAGAATTTATAATTATTGTATAATAATAGAGTGGAGGGGTATGTTATGCACAGAATAGAAGCATATATAAGATTAGGTTTAATTTTTGTTGTTATCATAAGTATTTTATATTTACCAATATTATTTAAGTTGAAGAAAAAAGGGATAAGTCCAACAAGACAAGTGAGTTATATAGGTCTAGTTTGTTCTATATTTCTCATAGTATTTGCAACAATGTTATTTATGCCGATTTCATTTAATTCGACACATACATTAAATATTATTCCTTTTAATTGGAATGAAATTGGAATATATCAGTTTGTTGTTGAGAAAATTCCAAATATCCTATTATTTATTCCGTTTGGCTTTTTTATTCCGGCAGTTTATAAAAGTAAAAGAAATATATGGAAAACTATGCTAATTGTATTTTTAACAACTTTTGGAATAGAGTTTTTACAGTATTTTATGGGTAGATCAGCAGACATTGATGATGTTATTACTAACTTTATAGGAGGACTTATAGGATATACAATATTTTATGGATGTAATAAACTTTTTGCAAAGAAGACCTTTTGGAAAAAGTTTATTAAAATATAACTAGATTACAATTTATTGATTAGATTATCTTAGTTGATAATCCTTTTGCTTGCCTTTAATTTGGCATAATTCTGTGCTATAATTATATAGCGAGTAGGAAGTGATTATTTTGAAAACAATTTTAATCGTGGAAGATGATAAAGATATAAATGAAATGCTACAAAAAGTATTAAAAATAAATGGATACAATATTAAATCTGCATATTCTGGAACTGAAGCATTACTTCTTCATAATAGTGATGTGGATTTAATAATTTTGGATTTAATGTTACCTGGTAAGAGTGGAGAAGAAATTATTAGTGAATTAAAGAAAATAAAAAATGTTCCAGTCATTGTTACAAGTGCTATTAATGATATAGATGCAAAGCTAGATTTATTTAATTTAGGTGCAGATGATTATGTAACAAAGCCATTTAATAATGACGAGTTGCTTGCACGTATTAAAGTTCATTTAAAACATAATCTTAACAATCAAGATGAAGTATTAAAAATAGGTGATATAGAATTAAATCCAAAAACTTATAAAGTTATATGCAATGGTTTAGATATTACTTTATCTAAAATAGAATTTGAAATATTAAAATTATTGATGAAAAATAATAATCAGGTTGTAACAAAAAGTGTATTATTCGATACAATATGGGATACAATGGATTCTGCTGATGAAAATACCCTTAATGTTCATATTAGTAAAATTAGAAATAAATTAAAAAAAGCTAATTCAAATAAAGATTACATAGAAACTATTTGGAGTGTTGGATATAAATTTAAAAATTAAGGAAAATTTAAGGATTGTGTTAAGAATTTCTTAACACTTTTTTTGTATAATGGTATCAGAAAGGGATGAAGTATATGCAAGAAATAGTGTTGCAAACAAATAATTTAACAAAAAAGTACAAAGATTTTGTTGCTTTAGATAATGCTACCATAACAATTCATAAAGGAGATATTTATGGACTTATAGGTAGAAATGGTGCTGGTAAAACAACATTAATGAAAACCATTACAACTTTAACAAATAAAACAGGAGGAAGTTTTTCATTGTTTGATAGTGAAGAAGAACTAACTGAATCTAAAAGAAGAATTGGATGTTTAATTGAAAGTCCTGCATTTTTTGATAATCTTACTGCTTATCAAAACTTAAAATATTATTCCATTCAAAAAGGAATTGTAGATGAAAAACAAATTGATAAAGTTTTAAAAACAGTAGATTTGTATAAAGAAAGAAATAAAAAATTTAAAAAGTTTTCTCTAGGAATGAAGCAAAGATTAGGTATTGCTTTTGCTATATTAGATAATCCAGATTTTATTATTTTAGATGAACCTATTAATGGACTTGATCCGATTGGTATTAAAGAAATAAGAGATACATTAAAAAGATTAAATGAGGAAGAAAAAATCACTATTTTAATATCTAGTCATATTCTATCCGAATTATATTTAATTGCGAATCATTTTTGCTTTATTGATAAAGGAAGAATTATTAAAGATGTATCAAAAGAAGAGCTTGATTTAGAATGTAGTAAATGTATTGTAATAAGAACTAAAGATGTTAAGAAAGCAACTGTTGTATTGGAAAAAGAATTATCTACTACAAATTATAAAGTTATTGATAATACAGAAATAAGACTTTATGATTATTTAGAAAACTCTGTTAAAGTAAATAAAACATTATTATCAAATGATATTGATATAATGGGGATTTATGAATCTGGAATTTCATTAGAAGATTATTTCGATTCTTTAATAAAGGAAGGTGCTAAATAATGTTAAATATCATTAAATCAGATTTATATAGAGTATTTAGAGGAAAGGCAATTTATATTGCTATAATATTTATACTTTTTTTAGCAGCAGTAAGTTGCTTTTCTATGAGTCCAGGGCATATTGGAATTACTAGTTCATCAGAAGAACAACAATTAGTTGAAGATGAGGAAATATTAAATAAAGTATATGAAACAGATTCTATCTTGGAAACAAGAGAACTTATGAAAGAATATGGGGCATATCCATTAGATAAAGAACAATTAGGAGCTAATGCTAATCTTTATTACTTTTTTATCATTGTTGTTGTGATTGTGTTAGTTACAGATTTATCTAATTCTACAGCTAAAAATACATTATCATCAGCAATTTCAAGAAAAAAATATTATATGTCTAAATTAATTACTTGTATAGGTCTTGGAACATTTTTAGTTTTAATTAATAATTATGGTAGTTATCTTATTAATTTAATTATGAATGGAAAAGAATTTTCAGCAGGACTTTTAGAGATAACAAAGCTAACAATACTACAATTACCAATTTTATATGGTATAATAAGTATGTTAGTATGTATTGGTTTTTGTTTTAGAAAAACAGGAACATTTAATAGTATTACAATACCATTAATTATGGTGATACAATTAATTATTATGGGAGTAGCAACATTATTCCACTTTGATGCAAATAATATTTTAAATTATGAATTTCAATATATTATAGGTAATTTAGTAGCAAATCCAAGTAATACATACATACTTAAAACTTTAGTTTTGGCTGTATTCTATATTATAATATTTAATGTTATTGGATATAGAGTATTTAGAAAAACAGAAATAAAGTAGAAAGGTAGTGAGCGTATGGAAATAATATTAGTAATTTTAGTTATTATTATTTTATTTCTAGTTTGCTGTCTTTTTTTTATGAAAATGGAATTAAGAAGAATAAAAAAAGAATTAGCTTTAGTTTTATCGAGGAAAACAAATGGCTTAATTCATACTGAATTTACATCTAAAGAAATTCATGATTTGGTAGAATGTATTAATACTCATTTAACTGAAATAAAAAGTAAGGAGAGTAAGTTAGAAAGAAAGAATGCTAATTTTGTTAAAATGATAAGAAATATATCTCATGATTTACGTACTCCGTTAACGTCTTCTTTGGGATATGTTAGTTTAATGTTAGAATCTGATGTAACAGAACAAGAAAAAATCAAGAATCTTAAAATAGTGGAAGAAAGGTTAAAACGATTATCAGAATTAATTGATTCTTTCTTTGAATTTTCTAAAATACTTTCTAATAATCAAATTATAGAATTAGATGAAATCAATTTAGTTGCTGTGGTAGAAAAAGCTATTTCTAATCATTATGAAGATTTTTCTAAAGATAATCGAATGATAGACTTTAAAACAAATAAAAGAAAAATTAAAATAAAATCTAATGAAGTAATGCTTATTAGGGTTTTTGATAATTTAATTAGAAATGCTTATAAACATAGTAACGGAAATTTAGATATAGAAATTAATCAAAACAATGATAAAGTTAAAATAAAATTTATTAATGATTTACTATATAATGATTTAGATGTAGATAGAATTTTTGATGAGTTTTATACAGTTGATATATCTAGGACAAAAGGAAATACTGGATTAGGACTTGCTATTGCAAAAGAATTTGTAGAACAATTAAAAGGAAAAATAAAGGCTGATAAGAAGAACAATAAGTTAATAATTACTATTATATTTTAAAAAAATTAATTTAGCACATAATAAGATTATCAAGTTAAAAATGGTAATCTTTTTCTTTTACTTACAAAACTGTAATTTTATATCTTGTTCATATATTTTATAATATTATCAGAGAGGAGAAAATTATATGGAAGTTTTAAAATTAGAAAATGTAAAAAAGTATTATGGTGTTAATACGAATATTACAAAAGCAGTAGATGGAATTTCATTTAATGTAGATGAAGGTGAATTTGTTGCTATCATGGGAGCAAGTGGCTCTGGTAAAACTACATTGTTAAATTGTATTTCTACTATTGATAATGTTACTGCTGGACATATCTATGTTGGTGGTAAAGATATTACCGAAATCAAAGAAGATGATATGGCAGATTTTAGAAAAGAAAATTTAGGTTTCATTTTTCAAGATTTCAATTTACTAGATACTTTAAGTATCGAAGAAAATATTTCTTTATCTTTAATTATCAATAATGAAGATCCAAACAAAGTTGATAATAAAGTAAAAGATATTGCTACTAAATTAGGAATTGCAGATGTTTTAAAGAAGTTTCCTTATGAAGTATCAGGAGGTCAAAAACAAAGATGTGCTTGTGCAAGAGCTTTAATTAATCACCCAAAATTAATTTTAGCAGATGAGCCAACTGGTGCATTAGATTCTAAATCTTCAAGAATGCTTTTAGAAACAATGGATGATATGAATGATAAATTAAAAGCAACTATTCTTATGGTAACTCATGATTCATTTAGTGCATCTTTCTGTAAAAGGGTACTATTCCTAAAAGATGGTAAAATTTTCAATGAGATAGTTCGTGGTAATAAATCAAGAAAAGAGTTTTTTGATGAAATAATTGATGTCCTAACACTTCTTGGAGGAGATGTAGGAAATGTTAAGTAAATTAGCAATTAGAAATGTAAAACGTAGTAGTCGTGATTTGTGCAGTTATAATAGATGTGTAACATTTAT
>ULMP01029771.1_pt1 | contig 19720 bp, 13 predicted proteins | sample 1951681 | NCBI WGS metagenome assembly ULMP01 (sample SAMEA4835553, study PRJEB28245) | human gut metagenome | biome: gut microbiome; material: fecal sample | place: Denmark | collected 2008 | reverse complement strand
TCCACTGGCTCGATCCGTTCTACAAATTCGCCGTAGCAGTTATCTACCATACAGAGTACATCCGGTTTGCATGATTTGATAAAGGAGATCAGTTCGCCGATCCGTTCCACCGATAAGGTTTTTCTCGGTTCATAGCCTTTGGAGCGCTGGATCGTTACCAGCTTTGTCTTTTCATGGATCGCTGCACGGATACCATCGTAATCAAAGCTACCATCCGGCAGAAGATCTACCTGGCTGTAAGATATGCCATATTCTTTCAGAGAGCCTTTGGACTCACGGATACCGATCACTTCCTCCAGCGTATCATATGGTTTTCCCACAGGAGATAACAGTTCGTCGCCCGGACGCAGGTTGCTCATCAGTGCCAGTGCCAGTGCATGTGTGCCACAGGTGATCTGTGGTCTGACCAGTGCATCTTCCGCATGGAACAGATTGGCATATACCTCTTCCAGCGTATCGCGTCCGATATCATTGTAGCCATAGCCGGTTGTACCGAGCAGACATGCTTCGCTGACACGTGCCTTCTGCATGGCACGGATCACCTTCAACTGGTTATATTCCGCCGTTTCGTCGATCGCGGCAAAACGATCCTTCAGATTTTCCAAAATATGTTCTCCGAATGCAAGCACCTGGGTGTCTATGCCCAGAGAAGCGTACATTTCCTGTAATGTAGTCATGTTTTATCCTCGTTTCTGTCTTATTATATTTTATGATGCCAGGGACAAAAGGTCTAAACCCACATAAGCTTGCTCATAGGTGGGTGAAAGACCTTGGGTCCCGCCCCGATATGAGCATAAAAGTGGGATAATAATCCCACGATATGCGAATATTGGGTAGAATTGCGGGAATGCGTAGCATGGAGCAATTCGTAGGCATCAAAGTTGTGTGGTTTTGACCTCAACATCATCGGTATCTATCATTACGTATTCAGATTCCGCATTTCATCCACCTTCCCGAGCATAAAGGCAAGCATTTCATCTTCCTGCCCGGCAAAGGCAGTCCGGTCAACCCATGTGACATCCCGCTCCCGGCGGAACCATGTCAGCTGGCGTTTTGCAAAATGTCTGGTATCCCGTTTGATCAGATAAATGGCTTCCTCCAGCGGACAATCCCCACAGATGTGGTCTGCCATTTCTTTGTAGCCAAGCGCCTGCATGGATGTGGCAGAGCGCGGTATTCCGTCCGCAAGCAGCCCTTTGACTTCCTCGTATAAGCCTTCCTCCACCATCTGATCGACACGCGCATCGATCCGGTCATACAGCTTTTTCCGGTCATCATTCAGCACAAAATAACAAAAGGCATAGGGCGACTCTTTTTCATGTTCCCTCGCATTGTGCACGGAGATCTTTTCTCCTGTCTGCATATAATATTCAATGGCACGGATCACGCGTTTGCTGTTGTTTTCATGGATCGCCGCGGCAGCTTCGGGATCGATTGCAGCCAGCTTTTCATGCATATAGGCATTGCCCTTCTGCGCCGCTTCTTCCTCAAGCTGTCTTCTGAGCGCAGAGTCCGTTTCTTCTTCCGAAAACGCAATATCATACAAAACAGCCTGAATATAAAATCCGGTTCCGCCGACCAGAACCGGAATATGTCCCCGCTCATAAATGCCTTGCATCGCTTCCTTCGCCATCTGCGAAAACCGGAATACATCAAATTTTTCATCAGGAGAAAGGACGTCGATCAGATGATGTCTGACACCGTCCATTTCCTTAGGCAGGATCTTGGCAGAGCCAATATCCATCTTCTTATACACCTGCACGGAATCCGCAGAAATGATCTCTCCGCCAACCGCCTTCGCCAGTTCGATGGAAAGCTTTGTTTTCCCTACTGCCGTCGGTCCGGTCAATATCAGCATTTCCTTTTTCTTCATCGTTTAAACTTACGCTCCAGTTCATATTTACTCATGGAAATGATCGTCGGTCTTCCATGCGGACAGTTATAAGGGTTGTCGCAGGCTAACAATTCCTGCATCAGCACCTTTATTTCCGATAATGATAATTTCTGATTTCCTTTGACTGCCGCTTTGCAGGACATGCTGGCGATCTTGCTGAGCACGGCGAAGGAATCTCCCGCAGCCGGTGCCTGCACCAGTTCATCCAGCACAGAAAGCAGCAGCTCCTTTTCTCCGTTTCCGTACAGATCCAGCGGAACCGCACGGATCGCGACCGCATCTTCTCCGAACTCTTCCAGTTCAAAGCCAAGTCTTGTAAAGTGCTCCTCATGTGCCTTCCAGGCAGTCTGCTCCTTTGGAGTCAGCGTCACGATCGTCGGCGGTGAAAGCTGCTGGGACGGAATCTCCGTCTTTTCATGCAGCCTCTTCACAAACCGCTCATAATTCACCTTTTCATGCGCCGCGTGCTGATCCACATAATAAATTTTATCCGCCAGCGCCAGAATCCAGTACGTATCAAATACCTGTCCGATGATCTCGAAATTTTCCACCTGCTGTTTTTTCAGGTCGTCTTCCGTAAACAAAGCCATCTGCTGTGGCTTTTCAACAATGATCGCCTGCTCCTTTTTGATGATCGGGCTTTTCGGTACTTCTTCCGTATATTCCGCCCTTGTACCAATGATCCTTGCTGCAGCAGTTTCAACCTGTTTTTTCTCCGGTGTTAATGACCGCCGAACATCTGAGCCGGATGTTGTATATCCGGTCTTTTCTTCCCGCACGCCCGACTGCGCAGGCTGCGCCAGTTCCTCATCTACCTTCTGCAGTGCTTTCTGCACGATCTGCCCATAGGACTGTCCGTAAGAAGAAGTTTCTCTCACCTGCGACTGCGATCTTCTGCCTGCTTCAAACGGCTGCGGAATCTCTCTGGTCAACTGCTTTTCCGCTTTCTTATCCTCTTCCTTTTCGATCTTTGCATCCATGGATGTGACAAGGGATCTGCCGTTTATCGCCGCTGCAACAGATTCCTGCAGAAACCGGAAAAAGGTCTGCGGTTCATTGATCCGGATATCCATTTTGGTCGGATGCACATTGACATCGATCTTTTCCGGATCGATCGTCAGATATAAGACAACAAACGGATATTTATGCTGCATCAGGAAAGTGCGGTAGCCTTCTTCCACTGCGGAGCATACCAGAGAGCTCTTGATATACCTTCCGTTCACAAAGATCGTTTCAAACGCTCTGTTTGCCCTGCACAGGATCGGTTTTCCCAGAAATCCTTTTACCGAAATGCCATCCATCTGTGCAGAGATCGGAAGAAGCTGGTTTGCCGTTTCTTTTCCGTAGATCCGGTAGATCACCTCTCTGCTGTCTCCGTTACCGGAAGTAAAAAACTTCGTCTGCCCGTTTGCTATATACTGAAACGCGATCTGCGGAGCAGACAGTGCAATATGCTGCATAAAGTCCGCAATATAGTTGCCTTCTGTCATTGCAGTCTTTAAAAATTTTTTTCTGACCGGTGTATTGTAAAAAATATTGCGGGCGATCACCGTCGTTCCCTTCGGTGCACCGATCTCTTCAAGCTCACCCGCTTCTCCGCCGTTTATCGTAAAATGCTGCCCGGTCAGCTCTTCCTCCGTCTTTGTGATCAGCTCTACCTGACAGACTGCGGCAATACTGGAAAGTGCCTCTCCGCGGAAGCCCAGACTGCTGATATGGGAAAGATCCTCCGCTTCCTTGATCTTACTTGTGGCATGTCTTAAAAATGCCTTGGTAAGCTGCGACTTATCGATTCCGCTTCCGTCATCTGTGACACGGATCATGCTGATACCGCCGTCCTTGATCTCCACCGTCACATGCCCGGCTCCTGCATCGATCGCATTTTCCACAAGCTCTTTCACAATGGAAAACGGGCGTTCCACAACTTCTCCTGCCGCGATTTTATCTACTGTATGATTATCCAGTACATGTATTTCATTCATTTGTGCTACTCCATCTGTTCTTTAACATGTTTTGCAGTTTATAAAGGGTATTTAAAGCATCCAGCGGTGTCAGATTCGAAATGTCGATCCGGGAAAGCTCCTTGATCACATCCTCATCCTTCGTCGTGTCAAAAAGTGAGATCTGTGCCAGATCCACCTGATCGTAATGCTTTACTTTCTGCTTTTCCGACTTTTTATCAGTCTGGATACACTGTACCTTTTCTGTAATATCATTATCGGAAAGCTGCTGTGCGATTTCTTTCGCCCTGTCAATGACAAGATCCGGAACGCCCGCAAGCTTTGCCACCTGAATACCGTAGCTCTTGTCTGCGCCGCCCTTTACGATCTTCCGTAAAAAAACGATATCATCACCTTTTTCCTTGACAGCAATACAGTAATTGTTGACATTGTTCATCTTGCCTTCCAGCTCGGTCAGTTCATGATAATGCGTTGCAAATAAGGTTTTTGCTCCGAGCAGCTTTTTATTGCTGATATGCTCAACCACAGCCCATGCGATTGACAGACCATCAAAGGTGGAAGTTCCCCGGCCAATCTCATCTAAGATCAGCAGGCTGTTCGCCGTCGCATTCCGCAGAATATTGGCTACTTCATTCATTTCCACCATAAAAGTGGACTGTCCGCTTGCCAGATCATCCGAAGCACCGACTCTTGTAAAGATACGGTCCACAATACCGATCTGTGCACTTTTTGCCGGTACAAAGCTTCCGATCTGTGCCAGCAGGACGATCAATGCTGTCTGCCGCATATAGGTGGATTTTCCTGCCATATTCGGACCTGTGATAATGGAGATCAGGTTTTTACCGCTGTCCAGATAGGTATCGTTGGCAATAAACATATCATTTTTGATCATGCACTCCACAACCGGATGACGGCCTTCTTTGATATCGATCACGCCCTTTGTCGTGATCTTCGGCTTCACGTAATGATTCCTCTCTGCCACATAAGCAAGGGATGCAAATACATCCAGCCCGGCAATAGCCTTGGCTGTCTGCTGGACTCTCTGCATGTTGTCTCCCAGCGCGTCCCTGACCTGACAGAACAGCTCATATTCAAGTGAATACAACTTGTCCTCTGCATTCAAAATGGTATCTTCCATTTCCTTCAGCTTTGGCATCGTGTAACGCTCTGCATTAGTCAGTGTCTGTTTTCGGATATAGTCATCCGGTACCTGATCCTTGAAGGAATTGGTTACCTCAAGGTAATAACCAAATACTTTGTTATATTTGATCCTCAGATTTTTGATCCCGGTTCTTTCACGCTCTGTGTTTTCCAGCTCGGCAAGCCATTTCTTACCGTCCGTTTTGGCTCTTCGCAAAGTATCCGCATCTTCTGAAAAGCCTTCTTTGATAATACCGCCTTCTTTGGAAGAAAGCGGCGGTTCCTCTACGATCGCCGCATCGATCAGTCCGTACAGATCGGTCAGATCATCGATCTGCTCCTGCAGCTTCTGTAAAAGAGGCGTTTCAAATTCTGCCAGAACCGTTTTGATTGGTGGCAGCATCTGCAATGAATTGCGGAATGCGATCAGATCTCTCGGATTAGCAGTCTTATAACTGATCTTTCCAAGCAGTCTTTCCAGATCATAGATCGGGCTTAAATATTCCCTGAGTTCTTCTCTGGACATCGGATGTGCGAGCAGATCTCCGACTGCTTCCTGACGGAGCACGATATCCGCCTGCTCGATCAACGGCTGTTCCAGATAAGTACGGAGCAGTCTTGCGCCCATGGCTGTTTTAGTCTTATCCAGCACCCATAACAGGGAACCTTTTTTCTGCTTTTCACGGAGCGTTTCCGTCAGCTCCAGATTCCTTCTTGTGGCACTGTCCAGCAGCATATATTTGCTGGCAATGTATGGATTGAGGTGTGTAATATTGGACAGACTGTTTTTCTGCGTCTCATATAAATAGGCAAGCACAGCACCTGCAGCGATCTGTCCTGCCATAAAATCATCCACACCGAGTGCTGTCAGTGTATTGACCTTAAAATGTTTGCACAAAAGCTTCTGGCAGCTGTCTTCTTCAAAATGCCATGCATCGATCTTATTGATCGAAATGCCGAGGCGTTCCCGCAGATCGTCTATACTGTAACCACTGACTAAAAAATTATCGTTACAGATGATTTCCGACGGAGAAAACTTCACGATCTCATCATTCAGCTTCTTTGTATCGGAAACCTCTGTCACATAAAAATCACCGGTCAGAGCATCCACAACCGCGATCCCGATCTTATCCTCCGTATAAGCAATGCACATCAGATAATTGTTCCGGCTTTCTTCCAATGACATCATATTGAGGTTTGTGCCCGGTGTTACAATACGGATCACTTCCCTTTTGACAATGCCCTTGGCAAGCTTCGGATCCTCCACCTGTTCGCAGATCGCCACCTTATAGCCTTTGTTGACCAGTTTGGTCAGATAGGAATCCGCTGCATGATACGGAATCCCGCACATAGGAGCACGTTCTTCCTGCCCGCAGTTTTTACCGGTCAGCGTGATCTCCAGCTCTTTCGATGCCACAAGCGCATCGTCAAAAAACATTTCATAAAAATCGCCCAGCCGGTAAAACAAAATGCAGTCCTTATACTGCTCCTTTGTAGCCATATACTGTTGCATCATCGGTGTTAAATCTGCCATCTTCTGCCTCTTTCGTCATACCGTCTGATTCTCCGGTAACTTCTCATCCTATTTGAGTCAATCATCCTGCATTATTTTCGCAACACGGGATCATACACTATGTTACCGCTTATTTTCTACAGTTCCTGTATAGTAAAATCCGTGACATTCATCCAGATGTACTTCTGCAAGCGTTCCGATCAGATCCTCTCCGCCCGGGAAATGAACGATCGTATTGTTGGACATACGTCCTGTTACCAGGCTGTCATCCTGCTCATTTTTCTCTTCCACCAGAACCGTGACTGTCTGACCGAGCAGATTACCGACTCTGCTTCTGGCGGTATCCTGCACAGTTTTCAGTACTTTGTTGAAGTTCTCCTTCACTTCAGCTTCCGGTACCTGATTTTCCATGGCTGCAGCAGGCGTTCCTGTGCGCTTGGAATAAATAAAGGTAAAAGCATTTTCAAACTGCACCTTTTTGATCACATCGATTGTTTCCTCTACATCTTCCTTTGTTTCTCCCGGGAAGCCCACAATAATATCTGTCGTGATCGCAATATCCGGGATCTCCCGCCGGATCTTCAGTGCCAGATCCACATACTGCTCCTTTGTATAACGCCGGTTCATTGCTTTCAGTATCCTTGTCGAACCTGACTGCAGCGGCAGATGCAGATGTCGGCAGATCTTTTTGGAATGCTTCATGACCTCGATCAGCTCATCTGACAGATCCTTCGGATGGGATGTCATGAAACGGATCCGCTCCAGTCCTTCGATCTTTTCCACTTCTGTCAGAAGCTGTGCAAAACTGACCGGATGTTCCAGATTTTTGCCATAGGAATTGACATTCTGTCCCAGCAGCATGATCTCGATGACACCATCCTTTACCAGCATTTCAATTTCGCGGATGATATCCTTCGGCTCTCTGCTTCTTTCCCGCCCTCTGACATATGGCACGATGCAATAGCTGCAGAAATTATTACAGCCAAACATAATGTTCGTACCTGATTTGAATTTATACTTGCGGACGATCGGCAGATCTTCCACGATTTCATTGGTATCTTTCCAGATATCAATGATCATGTCATCGGATTCGAGCATTGTGACAAGCAGCTCCGCAAACTTAAAGATATTGTGTGTTCCGAAGATCAGGTTGACAAATCGATAACTCTTTTGGAGCTTTTCCACAACGCCCTGTTCCTGCATCATACAGCCGCAAAGCCCGATCTTCATTGCCGGATTTTTCTTTTTATAGCCGTTTAAGATGCCCAGTCTTCCATACACTCTCTGATCCGCATTATCGCGTACCGTACACGTATTGAAGATCACAAAATCAGACTTTTCATCTTCGCCGTTATCGGCAAATCCCACTTCTGTCAAAATGCCGAGCAGTTTTTCCGAATCTCTGGCATTCATCTGACAGCCAAAGGTAACCACGCAGCACGTCGGCTTTCTGCCAAGCTTTTCTTCCATATCTGCTACCAGTTCCCTGGCACGTGCCATAAAATAATATTGTCTTTCAGGCTCGGACTGCGGCGCAGCACCTGCCTGTCTGTAATCTTCCATTTTTTCTTCCAGTACATCTTTTTGTATCATGTAATATAATCCTTTTCCGCATTTCGTTATTTTAACCGCTTCGCCGTTTATCCAATCCTTTATTTATTCCCGGATCTGTCCGTTTCCGATGATCGTATATTTATAAGAGGTCAGTTCACGCAATCCCATCGGGCCTCTCGCATGCAGCTTCTGGGTGCTGATTCCGATCTCCGCACCAAATCCGAATTCAAAACCATCCGTAAAACGCGTGCTCGCATTGACATATACGCAAGCAGCATCCACTCCCTTCAGGAATTTTTCCGCTGCTTCCTTGTTTTCTGTAATGATGCTTTCAGAATGGCCTGTATTATAGCGGTTGATATGTTCAATTGCCTCATCTACGCTGTCTACTGTTTTCATAGAAACGATCAGACTTAAATACTCTGTTCCATAGTCTTCCGGTGTCGCTGCTTTCAGATCGGGCATGATTTCCCTGATGCCATCATCCGCACGCATTTCCACATTTTTTTCCTGCAGAGCCTTTGCAAGCGGTGGCAGAAGCTTTTCCCGGATATCTCTGTGGATCACAAGCGACTCACAGGCATTGCAGACACCGATACGCTGTGTCTTTGCATTGACGATGATCTTCACGGCTTTCTCAATATCCGCATCTTTATCAATATAAATATGGCAATTTCCGGTTCCTGTTTCGATGACCGGAATCGTTGCATTCTCTACAACCGCTTTGATCAGTCCCGCACCACCACGTGGAATCAGGACATCCACATATCCTTTCATCTTCATAAATTCTGCTGTCACTGCCCTGTCTGTTGCCGTGATCAGCTGGATCATGTCCGGGTTAAGCCGGTTTTTCTCCAGTGTTTCCCGGATTACATTTGTTATGGCAATATTGGAATGCAGTGCATCGGAACCGCCTTTTAAAATAACAACATTGCCTGCTTTAAAGCAAAGTCCGAACGCATCCGCAGTCACATTTGGTCTGGACTCGTAAATAATACCGATCACGCCCATCGGCACACTGACTTTCGATATCAAAAGTCCGTTTGGTCTGGTGAATTTTTCCAGTACGTTACCGACAGGATCCGGTAATTTTGTGATCTGTACAAGCCCTTCTGCGATCTGGCTGATCCGTTCCTCTGTCAGTTTTAATCTGTCAAGCAGTCCCTGGCTCATGCCTGCCTGGATTCCTTCTCGGACATCCTCTGCATTTGCGGTCAGAATGCTGCCACATTCTTTCCGTAAGTTCTGTGCGATTTCAGTCAAAACCGTGTTTTTCTGCTCTGTTGTCAATAATGACGCCTCATACTTTGCTGTTAATGCCTGTTCACCCATCTGTATCAGATCATATTTTTCTGCCATATTCTATCCTTCCCTTCCTGTGCGTATCATTTATTTTCTATCTGATAGATTGCCTTTTCCGTTATAATGCATGCGGGCTTTTGATCCGTTTTTTCCGTCTCGATCCGTCCCGGTTCCACAAGCTGCAATTCATATGCGAGCGCCGCTGTAGAAACCTGCGGATGTGCCTCCAGAAATCTGTCATAAAAACCGCCGCCGTATCCGATCCTGTTTCCCTCTTTGTCAAACACCGTTCCGGGCATGACGACAAGATCCCCCGGTTTCTGCTGCCACGGCCGCTGGGGCTGTGGTTCCCTGATGCTGCGGTATCCGCTCACGAGCTGTGAAAGATCCGTAATCTGGTAAAACTGCATTTTCTTTCCTTCCACTCTCGGGCAGAACACCAGCTTTCGTTTTCGAAATGCCAGATCCATGATCGCATCTGTTTCCACCTCGGAGCCATAACCGGCATAGATCAGAAGCTGATCCGCCTGTTCAAAGACCGGAAGCTCTGCAAGCCGCTTCTTGATTCTATCACTTTTTTTCTTTCTTTCCTCTTTCGAAAGGGCATCTCTTATTGAGAGAATTTCCCGTCTAATTTGCTTCTTCGTTCCCATATTTCTCGCCTAAGTTTTCTATCGTACCATCTTCATTGACCATATCAATGTTATTCAGCTGGCTGCGCAGATTCTTTCTGATACTTGCGACATATTCCTGTCTGAGCAGCGCCTGTTCCTTCTTTTCATCCTCTGTCAGCCCTTCTGCCTGCGATTTATGATAAAGCTCGTTGATTCTTTTGATTCTTGATTCTTCCATATGCTTCTCCCATACCTGTTGTTTAAAAATTGCATCATTATATTATAACAGAAAGTAGCTTTTATGCAAACCTTGAAAAGGAATTTCATCGGTACCAAATAATGTTCGATCCCCGCATTACTACACGTCCAGCCAACAACGTCTCACCTCTGAAAACTCGTGCAGTGACTTTTTGCCCCGACATATTTCTTTCCAATTTAATACAGCCGATGAAAGTTCTATCTGCTTTCTCTTTTCATACAGATATAGCTGATATGCCAGATTTGCACAACCTTCCCTCAACTCCACTGCGCAGCGTAATTCCCTTTCTGTTTTATTTATATAGTTCTCATAATCAGTTTGCTGAATCAGCTCATTCAGTGCATCATTTAAAGATAAAATGACATCTTCCGATAGTTCTTTACAATTTCTATATAAAAGATTATGAAGTGTGATCAAGGTTCCCTCCAATCCAGGTTCTTTCCTATATCGGCAAAGATCAATCAAACAGTTCCATAATTCTATTGTTTCATCATTATTACCTTGTCTTGTCAGTAAATATTCTGTTGCTTCTAATCCTGAGAGCACCATTTTAGCATCCGCTGATTTCAGCGCCTTCAATATTTTCTTCACCACAGGTTGTATCTGTTCCATATCTGCCATCTGTACCTCAAGCTCTAACTCCGCAATTTCATACGTTGCAATTTCCTGCATCATATCTTTTAATCTTTCCTGCAAATGCGTATTAATATCTTGAAGTTTTTCACTTCCAAATGATGCAATTACCTTGATCAAATTTCTTGTTCTTGAAATAAACTCATCTTTATGGATATCAAAGTCTTGGAATTTTTCTTTATTTTCCTTCAAAACTTTCCAGTACATAATAAACTCTGTAATAAAATTTTCTATCTGCTGCATGTCCCAGAAATCCGGCGTATTTTCATTTAGCTTAATAATATCTCGCAAATATGGATCACTGCCCAACGTAATAAAAGACAATTCCTTTTCTCTTAAATTTATAAAATTACGTTCATCCAATAATTTTTTCTTGATCCGCTCAACTGGATCTATATTCTGCGGACATGGCCAACCTAGAATAACAAATGAATAATACTCCCCAAAATATGGAACTTCATCCTCCTTCACATCTTTCCATAAGAGCTGCGACATCCGTTCTTCCTGCTCACAGGAAAGTAGGTGCCACTCATAGAGCTGTCCCAATCTGGAAAAATAAACTCTTTTTTCTTTGTTTTCTTTTTCTATTTCATCCAGCATAAAATCAATACTGTCTGCATCAATATCCGCCTGCTGGTATAAACCCTCTGATAATTCATGAGTATATAAGACATCGAACGGATCTGTTATTTTCTCGATTTGATCCTCAGGCTCTTTTCTTACGGAAATTCTCAAAAGGTCATTCAACATTGCAGCCTTTGCTCTGTCATCTACCACATGCATTACCTGCACCGTCCATTTTCTGAGCGTACCATATTCTCTTGGTATATTATTCTCTACTAATCTACACAAAAGTGCCAATATTTTCTTTTGTTCAGATATCCCTACAATAGATGCAAGTCTTTTTACTATCTCAAGTCCATTTAAAATAACATGTCCATACGCATTTTCATTCTCTTGCCTCTGCCCAGTTTGTACAAATTCTATATTTTTTATTACCGCATCATATACATATGAAAATACTTCTCTCGCATCTATTTTCAACAGTAGTTTTCTGGTCAGCATTTTTTCTATTGTTTTCTGACTGCCAAACCGAAGTAGCATGAACCATCCAAGATAATTAAAATGATCCATTAAACATTGGACAAAATCTGATTCATCATCTTCCAGTAATCTTGTATAACCCATATGTAGTGGAAATCCCATCCGATCAACAAGGCGCAAAAAATCATACGCTTCGATAAATGAATTTGTTCCTATAGTCATTGTTCGAACTTCTTTATGTAATGGAAATGGGACATCTTTTCTTTCCTTATTCCCTTTTTTATAGAGATCCTGTATAAATTTCGTCTTTTCTATATCAAAATCGAAGTATTGCTTGTATTCTTCTTCCTTTTCCCATATTGTCTTTAATTCTTCATTCCTTTCAAACGGATGCATTGCCTGTATAATAAAGGACAACATATAATATACAGCATATAAAATAGGGCTATACTCCAGCTTACAAAGTTCTATATCGTCCTTTGTTTCACAACCGGATATTTCCATTTGCAAATCCCGTTCTAATCGGATTAGATCTGTCTTTGCCTTTTCAAAAAGACCACACTCTGCCTTTAAACCAGCAATTTGTAATCTTGCACCATAATTAAGCCCTGTGTTATCGAACGATTGCAAAAAGTCTCTGGTCTCTGTAATCCGCATTTGCATAAACAGCATTTTTGCCTTTTCAAGTTTCAGCTCTCCATTATCATAAGGCTTTAGAATATTATATGTACTCTGCCATTTATCAGTCTTTAAATCTTCTCTGTACTCTCTGAGCAGAGATTGCCCTATAAAAAACCATTCGCTCCTGTTATTATCATCCTGCTGAGGATCTGCATCAGGCTTTATTTCTCCCCATACTCGTTCTACAGCTTGTAATAAAATGATGGAATATGCAATAAATCCCTTTTCCATACGCCACACAATTTCATAAGCAAACTGCAATTGCTCCTCATATGGTAAATCATCTGCTCTGCTCAATAAATAAGATTCCCCTGTATATATGCAAAGCTGATATCTCTTCTCTCTTGGGAAAATATACCACAACGGAGCATTTTCACGTTCTTTTTTCCATAAATTTGTCAGATAAGCAATATCCTGTTGCTTATTTTTAAACCCATTTAACATAGAATGCAACTTCGGATATGTTATCTTCCATTCCCACTTTTTTCTTATGAAAGGAGTTTCATCTTCTACAGATTTATCTTGTGCATCTTCTACATTTATGCCTTCTTCATTTTCCAGAATAGACTTTTTCAAGTCTGCAACATCGGTTTGCAAGCTGAGCATTATGCTATTTCCCTCCATCATGAGCTCTGTTAAAGAAAAAAATTGATTTTCTTCGTATATTTCATGATATAGACTCCGATCATATTGATAAATACAGTCTTCAAACATCCTGATAAATTGCTCAATAAAGTGTTGGGCTTTAAAATTATATTGATTACATAATTCTGTAAGCTTGTTTCTAAGATACGATGTATACTCATACCCCATTTTCTCTTTTAGTCCTTTATACAAAGTCTTTAAATTTTCTTCTGAAAAGAGAAGCTTTAATTTTTCTCCGAAAGAATCTTCCTTTTCACGCTCAAACTGACTTAGTTCATCACCACAACTAATAAAGGCATTCTCTACACTCTTTTGTACATATATATCATCAATCACTTTGCCATTAACAATAGTGGCAAATCTTTTTCCAATTTCAACCACATCACAAAACAATCTTCCTTCCATCTTTTCACCTCATATCGCTCTATTATTTTATTTTTTTCTCCTACAAGACTGACATTTCTTTATCTTCGGACATCAATTTTATTAAAACCCAAAAATGCCCTGCAATAACTATTTTGTTGTTGCAAAGCATTTACAATTCTTATTTTATATTCCTAACATCTTCCTTGCCTCTGTCTCTGTGATCCGCTGTGTCTCCATCAGATTTTGCAGCAATTTCTTTTGCATAACTTTCTGACCCTCGGCTCTACCCAATTTTTCACCTTCAGCTCTTCCACGCTTCTCTCCCTCGGCATATTCTTCACGCTTTCCATCCTCATATTCTTCTGCCCGGATCAGTTCCTCGCGCCGCTCCCATGTATAATCAAGCACCATAGTTTTGGTCACCTCACTCCTGTTTTCTCTGAATAATGTTTCCATGATGTGATGCTCTATACAATAATCAATTGCATCATTAATGACATTTGATATTATTTCAAAAGCGCCCTCAGCCGTTCCACCTCTGCAGCGAGGGCATCTGCTCTTTGGCTTTCTTTCTCTGCTCTTTGACGCTCTTTCTCTGTATTACGACGCTCAGACGCTATTCCCTGTTGTATTCCCTGTTGTATTCCCTGTTCTATTCCTTCACTCTTTCCGGCGTTGTATTCGGTTAGCAGGCTTCTTTCGTAATCTTCTCTTGCCTCACATTGCATACGGATCTTTTCATCTTCGCTTAATTTTTTCATTGTTACAATCATGTTTTCGAATACCTCCTCTCCGCTTGCCAGCTGCTCCAGTTCTTCCAAAGTTTCTGCTTTGAATATACTTGCCCATTTCAGGAGCTTTTTATTGGTTTCAGGTTCCTGCTTCGCTTTCTCAAGCTGCGTCAAGTCAAGCACTTTGATACAAAGCTTATCAGAATATAAATACCCATCTTCCACATCCAGGATCTGATACTGCGCCATAAACTTTGGATGATTCTCAAATAAAGTAAAATCTAAAATCCCGATATGATACGCCGGAAGCAACATACTGTAATCCTGCCCGCTCTTTAAATTATCGTATGTCCTAGCCCAATATAAAAGTGAGCGGTTTATCCAATGAGTCTGCTTATAGACCTGCAGCTCGATATTGATGACTTTGTCATTGTTCAGGGTGAGCTTGACATCCAGAATGCACTCTTTTCCTTCGATTTCTTTACCAAGCTCGATGGGATTTTCGATATGGCAGCTCTCGATTTCTGCCTCATCGATCTCCAAAAGCGTTGCCAGAAGGTTACGAAGTACCTCTTCATTCTTCTGCAACACTGCGTGGAACATGTAATCGTTTCTCATTCCATAAAATTTTCTTTTCTCTGCCATTTGATAGACCTCCTTTGTTTGCCGCAGGAGTGATCATGTATATTTATGCCAGTCCATCTACAGCATTCAACGATGCTCTATACCGATCCGCCGGATCACTTTGCATAAAATCTACAAATAAATGGCTCTACTATCTCATTTACCTGAAACCCCTGCTTTATTATTTTTTTTGGAATAAAGCATGAATTTCTTGAAATTAAGATATGATCCAGATATTAGATTGCCATGTGCAGCCATGAAAGCAGCCTCTGGTCTGACAATCCAACAGACTTGATAAAAGAAAATATGCTTTGCAATAACTATACCATTACTGCAAAGCATTTACAATTCTTTTTACCGATGAAATTTAAGTTTACATCAGGCTCTCTACATACTCTTCTGATTTTCCCAAATCTTCTGCAATTTCAGCTACTGTTTTTCCTTTTTGCAGCCACCTATTGATCAAAAAGCGATCTCTTTCCCGCTCGCCTTCTGCTCTGCCACGTCTCTCGCCTTCTGCTCTGCCACGCTTTTCGCCCTCTGCTCTGCCAATTTCAAGTCCCTCACGCTTTCCATCCTCATACTCTTCTGCGCGGATCAGTTCCTCGCGGCGTTCCCATGTATAATCAAGTACCATGCTCTTGGTCACCTCACTCCTGTTTTCTCTGAAAAACTCCTCCATGATATGATGCTTCACACAATAATCAATTGCTTCATTAATCGCCACTTCCAGCTCTTCCTCATATGCTGCCTCATCATATTCTGGTGCATTCTGCGCAATCTTCTTCTGATGTTCTAAATTCTCTCGCACACGGTTCACAAAGATCATATAACTACGAAGCACTTCACTTTTTTCCAGAAGCTGCGTATTATTATCTGGATTGATATTGTACACTGTAACTGTCAGTTCAATCTCCGGCGTATCCGTCTGATTGATAAATGCATCTGAGAGTTTCAGCACTTCTTTCTCCGGTCTTTTCTCTGTCCCGTTATAGAACACTGCAAAATGCGGCGTTGCAATCTGCACACGTTTTCTGCTATACAGATCCCGCTTTCTGATCGTTTTTTTGAGCAGATTCGTTAAATAGATCAGGAAACGCAGCGGTGCATTCGGACTGTATGTAGATTGATGTTCATACAGATTCAAATAATTGCTGATAAAAAAGGAAGCATCATTTCGTACTGATAACGAAATTCCGTTTTCTAGCCGCATGATCTGGATCATAGCAGAATCCGTATAAGCTGAATTGTTCATTGCATTATAAACGTCCAGTGCATACTCCGGTATTTGCAGCATCATGGAGATCACATCACTTTTGTATTCCCTGTTGCCATTGCTGCGATAGTTTCTTTTCTTGTCTTTCTGTGCCATAAGCATCCTCCTTTGGTATACCGCAGGAAGTTGCTTTGCTATGACATTTTCAGACATACTGCCATATCCTTTACAGACCAGACATTCTCATCTATATCCTTATCTGCTCTGTATGCTGTCATGTTATCTTTTTCGCAAATCCCTGCTCTTATTTAGTTACAAGCATGGATTTTCTAAAAGATGAACAGATATGCTGCATAACACACAACATCATAAAGATATGGTTCACAGAAGCAGAAAGCTTCCGAAAAGAAAATATGCTTTGCAATAACTATACCATTACTGCAAAGCATTTACAATTCTTATTTTTATCACAAAAGAATAACTTATTTTCTAAATATCAACAACATCAAAATCTACAAAGGAAAAATAATCATCCTGCCATGTTACATAGCAATTATAGCCACTGCTATAATACTTAATGCCCTCGATTCCAGCTTCTCTGCAGCAGGCGGCTACAAAATTAGGCAGCAGATACTCCTTCTTTATTTTACCGCTATTGTTACTTGCTGCTAATCTAATATAATCAATAAAATTGTTCCGTTTTGACAACCCAGCTTCAGACAGATCGATCATTTTAATACTTCTTTTAGGCTTGATTTCCGCGACCTCAATGGCATGGTTTTTTGAGCTGCAATGCTTCTTTATTTCATTGATCGCACCTTCTTTTTTATCAGCAAAATAATAACAGCTGCTTCCGACTTCGTTAAACCGGCCATGCGAACTTATATACGGCGGTGCTTTCAGCATCTCCTGCTCCAAATATAACTGATATGGTTTTTCTTCTCCCTCTATAGGCCGTGCATGATAAAATACTTCACAGTCAAAATCAATAAACGTATTCCAGCTCTGTATGATTTCATAAATATGTTTTCCTATCGGATGATTGATTGCAAAAGTTTTATTATCCGCAAGTTTACTTATGAATGGTATCAACTGTGAGACCGTAATATCCGCAAATAGCTCTATTGAAGATGTAATGACTGTAATGGTTCTGGCAGCTACTTTTTTCTCCGGTTCCTCTTCATGATAGAATTTCCGATCTTTGGTGTCATACAAAATATCATCTGCTTCTGCCACTCTCTTTGCAGCCTTTTTACTGAGTTTTTTCACAGTATCTTTGACTCCATAAGGGAGTTTATACTCCAAATAATCCGGTAGAAGTCTTAACATCGCAATATTCTGTGCCTGCATACTTCTTTGTGCAATATCTGTATACCCACAAATTTTTGACCAGTTCATATTTAGTTTTTGCACATAATCACTTGCGGCAGATATAGAATCATTATCCAGCAAACTTTTCTGCAGCTTACATATTTCTTCAGTCTGTGCTGAGAGCTTAAGTATATACGATAGATCGTTATTTATTGAAAAAGGATTGCTTGCTATTGCACTAAGCTCTTTGACCTGTCTTACCTGTTCTAAGACTGGCTGCAAAGGTTCCACTACCTTTTTGGTTTGCTCTATCATCGGCATAAGTGCCTGTAAAGGTTCCATTCCTTTCTGTAATGTATGAAAAGTTCTGAAAATATCATCCATGTTACTCATAACTCCCACTCCACATCTTTATCATTTGAATTGATCACTCATAAATCAGATCTATAACGTGTATTTAACATATAAATGCCATCCCCAGTACCTCATCCTCACACCACATCTTTAAGTCAAGTATCTCGACATTTAAACTTACTATTATTAGGTATAAAATCAGCACTCTTATCATATTCTATATAAAGCAATCGCTATTAACACTTTAAAGTGTATTAAAATTATGCAAGTTGGTCATTTCCTTGCTTAATTAAATGACCTGTCGGTGAAGTCCCGACATAGCGATTGCTATTTCTTTGTGAATCGATTTTTAGCTTGTATCATCTGCAAATCCTTTTGTTCACTCTCTTTAAAGAAAACTGAAACAATATGCTGTACATTTCCTGTTAAAACCACATCATGCGTCAGAAAATATTTCCTCATTATTGCAACTAACATCTGCTTTACAATACCAAATTCTGTTTTATTATATAATCTTTCTGCTTTTTCTGATAAAGCAGTAAAATTTCCGTTTTATAACACTTTCCATAAATTGCTCTATCTCCTTTAGGATACTATTTTTAGTCATTATCCCTCTCTACTTGTACCGTAACCTCGCACCACTTCTGGAGATCCTTAATAGCTTTTACATAGGCTTCACAGCCATTTTGCTCAGAAAGCCATTCACTGATATTCAAATTAATACAATTGTTTCCCTCATCATAATCAAGCTCAATATTCTGCATTAATTCTCTTGGTTTAATATTCCGAAACTTCTTCGTTGGCTCCAGAGTGTCTGCTACACACAAAATAAAAAGCAACGGATTCTTACTATACGAAATTTTAACAAAGTTAGCTGGCAACAATTCTTGCAAATCGTATTCCTCATATAATCTAATAGATTCTTCATTTTCTTCTCCCCTGAAAATATTATGCGCTGCAATACAATCTGCCACATAAGCAAATATCTTAAATTGTTCACAAGAAAAACACCTATCACTATAATTTTCAAAACGCTCAAAAGATCCATATTTTAATCTTTTTTCATAATTTTCTAGGTAATTCTTAACCATGTCACTATAAAACTTATCAGATCCTACAATTCCATGATCTAACTTACCTCCTATCTTACCTCTATGAAGTAATCTATATCGGAAATATCTTTCTTTTACACCACTAGAATACCAGCATTTGGTAATCTTGGTTCCATTACTGTATAGCAAATGACCTTTACATGTTCTTCTACAGGACAGGCAGCTCCTATTAGCAAAATCTCGTTTTCTTGCAACATTAAAACACCTACAATATCTCAGTGGAATAGACGGACTCACACCTCTTATCTCAGGATAATATTTCCTATATACCGAAATGCGTCCCCAATATGGACATACATGCCCATCTTTCCAAAAGCGATTATACATTCTTTCCAGATTTTCACGTTCACCACTCATATCTTTACATTCATAAACATATCCTAAATCATGCGCTAAACATGTTAAAAACCACAAATATGAAAATTCGTATCCCTCATCATCATTGTAACTTGATTCTATTTTTAATTGAGGATCAATAATATATTGCAACATTATTCCAATAAAAAACACGTATATCACATGAATATCTCTGAAATGCAAATCAATTTCATCAAAATTTATCCATTCCTGAACAGCATTCTCTTTACAACCGCTATAAAAAAATCCTCTAATAAACTCCCGAGCCTCAAATTCATTCTCAAAAGGATCAACTACAGCTGTTTTGTAGTAATTCCAAAATTCATTATTATTCCAAAACTCATGTCTCAAACATTCCCATAAATTCAATTTGCTACTCCTCCCATAATAATCTTTGTTTTTCTCTTGT
>ULMP01058271.1_pt1 | contig 20363 bp, 8 predicted proteins | sample 1951681 | NCBI WGS metagenome assembly ULMP01 (sample SAMEA4835553, study PRJEB28245) | human gut metagenome | biome: gut microbiome; material: fecal sample | place: Denmark | collected 2008 | reverse complement strand
CAGATGCTCTCCCAGCTGAGCTAAGATCCCATAACTTTGCGGGTATTTCTCAACCCGCCTTGCTAGTATACTATTAAATCAGGTAACTTGTCAACGAATTTTTTTATTTTTTTCATATTATTTTTTACTTAATAGTCACCAGTTAGTTTTTCACTCTTTTCTGCTGCGATTTCACTTGCTTTAGAGGTATCTGTCTTTTATATAATTACCTTTTATCTACAATTCATGTATTTGTCTTTCATACTCTTTCACATTATTTTTCAATTTTGGATGAATTCTTTTTATTACGCATTTTGACAATTCATACTTTATTACGAAATTTTGTATTTTGGACGAACTCTTTTTATTACACATTTTAGCTATTCATACTTTTTTGCAATATTCTGTATTATGGACGAATCATCATATCATAGCTTCATCCTTTTTCAAACAAATTTACCAATTAGTATGAAACCTGCTTTTATCTTCCTGATGACGTTCATCCTTTTACAGTATTTTATGACATTTTAGACGAACTTCTCCAATTCAGGCAAATAACCTTCGTCCTTTTTTATAATTATCATTTATTTGGGCGAAATAACACTATATCTATCAAACACAGAGACCCACAGTAAAAAAATTCCACACAATCACAGAAAACCAGTGTTCAATGTAAATCCCATACAAACTAAAAAACAGCTCTCAAAACAGATCCAGCATAGCATCCAGATAAACAGCTTCCCGCACTTTCAGCTGATATTCCGGCTTTGTCATATAGTATAGCAAGAATTCCAACAGCATGGCACTGCCAAGTCCGCGCCCCTCGATCTTGAAATCAGAGAATCCCATCGGCAGATAAATAGATTGGATATCATCAATACCGATAAATCCCGGATTTTCCATTGCTTTTGAAAATCGATAGCCTTCCGCCGCATCCGGTGAAGTGCACGGATAATCAGGAATGGCTTCCCCCAGATTTTTCCGGCTGACAGTCTCATAACAGCTTTTGCGGTCTTTGCAGCCAAACCGGCAGCACTCATTGCACAGAAATTCTATCTTATCTTTTTGGTCTACAGTCAGTGTATTCCACTTATCAAACTGCTTATTCAGGCGGAAATCCGGTACAACATATCGAAATTCCTCTCTGTTGACTTCCTGCAGAAGCTCCTTGAAATCTGTCAGAACCTTTGTCGTGGAAGATACGAAATAGAAACCCGGATATTGCTTCTGTAAATAATGCAGCAACAGATCGGAGTAAATGATAATACCATTACGTACGTTTCTGTTTTCTATGCTGTCATTCTTCTGAACATTATATTTTTCCATCACGTTATCTTCTACAAATAACCGGCAGAGCGCATTACATCTGTGATCTTTCAGATGTTCTTCTTTCAGCAAGGAATTGCTGAAGGTCAGGCGGGCAGAAATACCATATTCCTGCATCAATGCCAGCACTGCCCGCGGATCCTGCTCGCCGTAAGATGTACGTCCACCGCCCCAGAGGCAGTCCGCCGGGGCTCCATAGACCGAACCGATCCTGCACCAATCATAAAAGTATTCTCTGTGTGCCCGAAACAGCGGCAGAAAAACACTGTATAATTCGTAAAATTCAAACAATCCCGGCAAATGATAATATGCTATTTGTTTTTGAGACAGATCCATTTTTATATCCTCCCTGCTTTTGTATACCCTAATCTATCCTACCCGGTTACAAATTACGGTTCTGCTTTATGGTAAACTCCTGTATGTCTTATATTTCACATGCTCATCTGATCGTAAAATTCTTTTGCATAATCTGTATGGTTTTCCCACAAAACAAAAGACCCAGCGACAAAGTCGCCAGGCCTCCTGTTTGTGTAAAAGGGGAATTCTTCCGGAAATTGCTAATTAGCATGTCTAATGTCTTAGACTAATTGTATTATATGATGTATTCAGAGTTATTTCTACAATTATATTGCGCAAACGATTAAAATATATTGACGAAATAAGTCAAATCAGTTCATTTATTGCATCAGCTACATTGGAAACGCCAACAATGCGCATTTTCTCCGGAATATCTGACAATCCATCCAAATTTGCAGATGGCAGAATACATTTCGTAAATCCAAGTTTCTGTGCCTCCAGCACACGCTGCTGCGCCATATTGACAGCACGGACCTCACCTGAAAGACCTACCTCACCGAAAATCACCGTTTGATCGGAAATAACCTTATTTTTAAAGCTGGATACCAGTGCCATCACAATACCCAGATCCAGTGCAGGCTCTAAGAGCCGCATACCACCGGCCAGATTGACATATGCATCGGTCTGTCCCATGCGAAGCCCCAGTCTTTTTTCCAGTACCGCCATCAGGAGATTCACTCTGTTAAAATCCGCCCCGGTTGTCTGGCGGCGCGGAATATTGAAATTGGAATCACAGACAAGTGCCTGAATCTCGATCAGCATCGGTCTGGTGCCCTCCATGGCACAGGCAACTATAGAACCGCTTGCATTTTTCGGTCTGCCGCTCAGCAGATAAGCAGACGGGTTTTTCACCTCGCAAAGACCTTCCTTGCGCATTTCAAACACACCGATCTCATCCGTGGAGCCAAAACGATTTTTCACGCCCCGTAAAATCCGATAGGACGCATGTCTGTCTCCTTCAAAATATAAGACCGTATCTACCATATGCTCCAGTACGCGCGGCCCCGCAACCGTACCTTCCTTTGTTACATGCCCGACAATAAATGTTGCAACAGGCATACTCTTGGCAAGACGCAGAAAAACAGCTGTTGCTTCTCTGACCTGCGATACGCTGCCCGGTGCAGAGGTCACACGTTCCGCATACATTGTCTGGATAGAATCGATTACGACAATATCCGGTTTTTCCTGCTTTATCACTGCTTCTACCGTATCCAGATCTGTTTCACACAGAAGCTTTAACTGATCCGTAAATTCGCCGATCCGCATTGCGCGTATCTTAATCTGCTTAAGAGATTCCTCCCCTGATATGTATAAAATTTTTCTGCCGTCTGCCGCAAGATTCTGGCACATTTGTAAAAGAATGGTGGATTTCCCGATGCCGGGATCTCCACCAACCAATGTAAGCTGCCCCGGCACGATGCCACCACCGAGCACCCGGTCAAGCTCACTCATATGCGTTAAGAGCTTATCTTCCTCTTCCATAGAGATATCATTCAGGCTTGTCGGCTGCACCATATGCACTGCCCTGACGCCAGAAGACTTTGTCACGACCTCTTCGACAAGCGTATTCCACTCCCGACAGCCCGGACATTGCCCCATCCATTTGGAAGATTCATAGCCGCAATTCTGACAGAAATAAACCGTAGCCGATTTCATTTTTGCCATGCTTATGCTTCTACCACCTTTACATTTACTTCGCCCATTCCGGCAAGCTCCACACTGACATTCAGCTTGCCTCCAAGACCTGTATTCATCTTTCCGGCGCTCTTACCTGCTACAAATACCTCATACTGTGTATCGTCGCAAAGTCCGATGATCAGCTGTGCATCGTCTGCTCCTTCTACCTCAAAGGATACACCGTCTGCAGTCTCCTGAAAGTGACTGACGCTTGTGCCCGGAACGGATTCGTATAAAAACAGACCGTTTTTCTCCAGTTTTGTCATTGTTGAGAATGTTTTGACCTTATACAGATCTCCTGCATGTTCAAAATCTTCCAGCTTTGCCTTCTGTGCTAATGTATAATTTCCGAAACTGATGCTGCCGTCTGATTCTTCACGAATTAATTCTTTTACCACTGCCATTTTCTTTTGTCCTCCCGAATATTGTCTTGCAGTACATTGTGTAAACAGTATAAACCATTTGCCTTTATAAATCCAGTTCTTTTGCGTTTTGCCTTTGCTTAAATACCACTTTTTCTTTGTGTATTGTCGCAAGAATATGATCGCCCTGCCTGATCCTGCCCTGCAGGATTTCTTCTGCCAACGGATCCTCTATGACAGTCTGGATCGCACGCTTCAAAGGCCTTGCGCCCATCTTTACATCACAATATTTTTCAACCAGATGATTCTTGAGCGTCTGGCTGATAGAAAGCGTGATACCCATCTGCCGGTCGCATCTCTTGATCAGATTTGCGGAAAGCAGTGTCACGATCTCTCTGAGTTCTGTCTTATTCAGCGGATGGAATACCATGATCTCATCAATCCGGTTGATGAACTCCGGCTTGAAAAGTCTCTTGACTTCTTCCATGACGCCGTTTTTCATACGCTGATAATCCTGCTGCTCTGTCGTCTTTGTGGCAAAACCGAGGTTCTTCGGATCCACGATACGGGAAGCGCCCGCATTACTTGTCATGATGATAATGGCATTTTTAAAGCTGACCTTGCGTCCCTTGGAATCGGTGATATGTCCGTCATCCAGCACCTGCAGCAAAATATTAAATACATCAGGATGTGCTTTTTCAATTTCATCAAATAAAACAACACTGTAGGGATTCCGTCTGATTTTCTCACTCAGCTGTCCGCCATCGTCATGTCCGACATATCCGGGCGGTGAACCGATCATCTTTGCAACGGAATGCGGTTCCATATATTCCGACATATCTACACGGATCAGATCATTTTCCGAACCGAACATTGCCTCTGCAAGTGCTTTGGAAAGCTCTGTCTTACCGACACCGGTAGGTCCCAAAAACAGGAAGGAACCGATCGGTCTCTTCGGATCCTGTAAACCGACTCTGCCACGGCGCATTGCACGCGCAACCGCCTCTACTGCTTCCGTCTGTCCGATCACACGCTTATGCAGGATCTTTTCCAGCTTCAGGAGGCGCTCACTTTCCTTCTCTTCCAGCTTTTTCAGCGGGATCTTTGTCCACTGGGCTACCACGGCTGCGATCTCATCTTCCGTGACGAGATTGTTCTTTGCTGCCATCTTCTTCTCATACCGCTGCATTGCCTGCGTATGCTTTTTGATGAGCTTCTCCTGCTCCATACGTTCCTTATGCGCTTCTACCAGATCATCAAACTTCAGGGAGCGTTCGATCTGTACATTCAGTTCATCGATCTGCTCCTGCAGCCTGATACAGTTTTCCGGTATTTTCAGTCCCTGCAGACGCAGCGCCGCTGCTGCCTCATCGATCAGGTCGATCGCCTTATCCGGCAGATTACGGTCATTGATATAACGGTCTGACAATTTCACCGCAGCCTCTACAGCCTCCGGCGTGATCGTCACATGATGATGTTCTTCATATTTATGCTTGATACCCATCACAATACGGACAGCTTCCGTTAAGGAAGGCTCTTCTACCATGATCGTCTGGAAACGACGCTCCAGAGCCGCATCTTTTTCAATATATTTGCGGTATTCCTCGATCGTCGTAGCACCGATCAGCTGCAGCTCACCTCTTGCCAGAGACGGCTTTAAGATATTGGACGCATCGATCGCACCTTCCGCACCGCCTGCACCGATGATCGTGTGGATCTCATCCAGAAAGAGGATGATATTACCATCATCGATCACTTCTTTGATAACCTTTTTAATACGTTCCTCAAATTCGCCTCTGTATTTGCTGCCTGCCACCATTCCGGAAAGATCCAGTGTCATGACACGCTTGTTTTTGACGGTATCCGGTACTTCTCCCTGTACGATACGCTGTGCCAGACCTTCTACGATCGCTGTTTTGCCAACACCCGGCTCACCGATCAGACACGGATTGTTCTTTGTCCGTCTGGAAAGGATCTGTACCAGTCTGAGGATCTCCTGATCTCTGCCGATCACAGGATCCAGCTTTCCTTCCGCTGCCAGCTTTGTCATATCACGGCTGTACTGCTCCAGCACTTTTGTTTTCTGCTTCTGCTGACGCAGATCTTCTTTATACAGATTGCCATCTTTCCCCATGGAAACAAGCAGATCGATATAAAGCTTCTGCAGGGAAACTCCCATAGTACTTAAAATACGGACTGCCACATTGCTTCCTTCCCGGATCAATGCCATCAGAATATGCTCTGTTCCGACAGCGGAAGCATGATACTGCTCCGCAATCTGAAATGCCAGTCCGATCACCTGCTGGGCACGCGGTGAATATCCTTCCCGTTCTTTCAGCTCCAGATGCCCTGTCGGTGCGATCAGCTCCATGATCAGATCTACAAGCTTTGTCTCATCCACTCCATTTACCAATAATGCCTGAGCCGCCATTCCTGTCTGCTGTCTGATCAGTCCCAGTAAAATATGCTCTGTCCCGATATAGTTCTGACCCATGGATCTTGCTGCAGATGCGGCAAGTCCAAGAGCAGTTTTTGCCTTAGCGGTATAATCCATTTTTATTTTCCTCCATATTCATTATATATGGTATCGATCATATCGTGAATTTCTTCACGCGAGATATTCTTACAGCTTGCCTGTGCCAGAAGGACACGCAATTCCTTCTGGATCATCTCCATTGCCTGCAGCTTGTCAATATCAACTGCTATTATAACGCCGCGTCTTCTGTCAACCTTGACAAAGCCCTCCTGTTTCAATACAGAATATGCCTTATTTACCGTGTGCATATTGATGCCGATCGTATCCGCCAAAGCCCGGACACTCGGAAGCGCCTCTCCCTCCTGATACTGGGACGTGGCAATGCCTAATATGATCTGATTCCGAAGCTGCATATACAGTGCTTCGTCACTGTTAAAATCAATTTCTATTATCATGTGTATCACCTTCTGTTATATTCAGTCTATAACAGTATTCACAGTTTGTCAACCATACTGACAGCTTCGGTCTATGTTTCTGACAGATCGTCTAAGAATCAATGTCAATAAATTCAAATTCAAAATCATCGTCCAGCTGATCTGCCGGAGCTTCTCTCGTCAGCGGTACAGGTTCTCTCTCCAGTGTGTAGATCGGTACCTGGCTGCGCTTTGCTGACTTCGGCGGCTGCACCACCGTGATCGGAATCTGCCCCGTTGTATAAGTCACACCATTTGGTGTAACTTCTTTTTTCACAACCGGTTCTTTTGCTGCTTCCGGTTTTACCTGTCCGGGAACTGCCGATGCCAGTTTTTCTGCCTCCGTTTTCCTTGCAGATGCCTGCTTTGCCGGTTTCTCTTCCGGTTTCTTCTCCGCCTGTTTTGTCGGCTTTGCCGCCTTTTCTTCTGTCTTCTTTACAACCCGTTTTTCTGGTTTCTCTGCCACCGTTTTTGCCGTTTTTTCTTCTGCTTTCTTTACAGCCTGCTTCACCGGTTTTTCTGTTGCCGGTTTCTCCGCTGGTTTCTTTGCGATCTGCTTCTTTGGCTTCTTTTCGTCTTTCTTCTTCTCTTCTTCCGTCTCGTCTCCGTATAAAGCTTCCTCTTCCATATCCAGCCTCAGATCCCGGTTACGCAGGATCAGGTTGACGATCACGACAATGGCACAGACAAGTAAAAAAGCAAGTGTTCCGATGATCAGTACCGGTTTCTGTTCCATCCGTTCTGTCACAGCAGCAGTTTCCTGTATCGCAAAATATCGCTGGAAGCTGCCTTCTGCCACATCATACAGATAAAATGCCGCATTTCCTTCATTGTTATAAGCATAAAACAGATAAAATGCATCTGACAGAGTGGGATCGCCCTTTGTCGTCTGATATGCCGGCAGGTAAGAGTTGTTCCACTGCAGATTTTCTTCCGTAAACCCGTCCGGAACCGCTTCCTGCGGTGCTACCGGTACTATATAATGGTTTTCGATCCCCATGATCTGCACAAAGATCTGAAAACTGTTTTTCGTGCTGTCATAAATAAAGAAGCTTCCTTCTCCATCCGCTTTCTCAGCATATAAAAGGGTGAGCCCGCCGGGCTGCCAGATCGCACCTTCCACGGTCTGTCCGCCGTAAGAAACCTCTGTTTTGCTGCAGTCTGCCGGAAGCTGTTCATCCGAAACAGTCTCACTGATCGTATAATCCGTGCCATCTGCCGTAAATGTAAGCCCATCAGCCGAAGCTGCCTGCTGCATCTGTTCCGGCTCCGCTTCTTCGGCATCTGTTTCATCAGCTGTACCGCCTCGTGTGATCGTAAAATGATAGGTCATGGTGGAGCCGTCTTCCGCCGTTACGGTAATGACTGCCTCATTTGTACCTGATTTCAGATTTTTAAAACCGCTTGCTGCCGTGATCTGTGCCTTTTCATCCGTCACGCCGCCGCTGACTGTAATATCCGTTACAGAGTCATCCACCTCTATTGTGTATTCCGTTCCCTGTGGTGTAAAAGCCGGTGACAGACTGCCCGGGCTGACCGTAAGAGCTCTGAGTGTCGCATCAGAGGAAAGATCCGCAGCTGTATTACCGCCAACCACAACGCTGGTACTGCCTGTTGCCGGATTATTTCCATCATCATCTATGACCGCTTCCGCACTGATTGATGTGCTGCCTGCAGCCAATGCCTTCATTGTGATCTGTGCATCGGTCCCGGTGATCGTCAAAAGTCCGCCGCCACCGCCGTAATCCACATTACAATCTGTTACCTCCAGCTTATCCGAATCGTATGTGACGGAGATCTCCGGTGCCACAGACGGATCCTCCGGCTCCGAAGTTTTTATATAAACCGTGATCATGTCCGAAACACCGACATCCGTTTTATCAGCCGTTACGCTGACAGAACCTGCTGCATAAATATCTGCCGGCAAATACAGAATTGCTGCTGTCAAAACAGATAGTCCCAATAAGATTCTCCCCAGTTTTTGTCTCATATAGTACGCTTCCCTTCTCATTTTACTTTTTCCGGTTTATTTTCTTATAATATGAATCGTATATGTTTTTACCTCACCCGTCTGTGCCGTGCACGTAATCGTAAATACGTTCTCGCCACGTTCCAGATCATAAGTACCTGTTCCGCTGATTTCGGAAGACGCTGCAACAGCCGTTGCCGTGATTTCTGCCGTCTTTACCTTTTTCTTAACCGTCAGATCATAATATTCTGTTTCCGGATCAAATACCGGTGTCAGCTCCTGATCCGTTACGGCAAGTGTTGCCAGATAGTTATTCGGATTCTTGTTATCGGTTGGTTTTACACAGGCGGTTTCAGGCATTCCCGTATATACCGGAATATAAAATACAAGCCGGTCTCCTGCCTGACATGCCTTACTCATCTTTTGCGCTTCACTGGCTGCAGCCTGCACATTTGTCATATACTGATGCTTATACAGACCATTTTTTGTGTTTACCACATTAAACTTCTGGAAGTATAGTGTATTCTGTTTTACCTTTACATATTTCTGTGCAACATACTCAGCCCCACCCAAAAGTGATTTATACCTCGTGTTCCATGGGCGCTCATAATTATTAGCACCGCTTGTCTGGCCGGATGCATAGATCAGTCCCTGTCTGGTCGGCGAATTTCCGCCGGATGCATAGGCACCGATATTATAATAGTTAAATATACTTTCAAATCCCTCAACGGTTCCTTTAATACTGTCACTCTTGCCTTTTCCCTGCTCCTGATAGCATCTGGCTGCCAAATGATATGGGCTGACCCCCACCTGCCGGCCAATCTCAATAAACGTCTCTGCATAGTTCCGTACAGAACCATCCGGTTCTGTATAGTCACTGTTCATAAAAGAACCTGCCAGCAGAGCTTTAAGCCCCTCTACATTCTGATAGTCCTCATATTCCAGTGATTCAAACTGGAATACAGATGTTTCGCCCAGAAAATTTCTCGGATCCAGATAATACTGTACCAGTGCCGTGGATGCTGCTACCCAGCTGCCGCCGTCAAAGCCGTACCATGTATTCTTTTTTCGATTATATGCCGTACTTTCCAAAGATTTCCACGAAACAACCGCATTTTTACCGACCAGATTCTTTCCGACCGCACTTTCCGCTGCCACAACATCATTCCATGCCAGATTTGTCTGGACAGCTTTAAATGTCCACTCCGGATGTACTGTGTGTAATTGTCTGAGCGGCTGCTTGTAGCTTTCCGGAAATCCCTGCGCGGTCAGATAGCTTTCAAATTCCGCATCCGTCAGTGATGTAACCGTTGACTGATCCGTACCGTTTGTATTCGCCGGCTCTGCCCCAGACTGCGCATGATCCGCCGCCTTCTCCTGCTTTGTCTCATTGACCTTCAACAGATCACTTCTGACATAACCCGTCTTTTTCTTTCCGCCGTATTTAAAAGAAATCTTATACCATATATAGCCATCTGATCCCTTTTTACTGCTTTTTACCGTTACATCCGTATTTTTCATCAGTTGGCAGACTACAGTTCCGGCTACCGGTTTTTTACGGATTCTGACATAATCCCCCTGGATCGCACCGGTTTTCTTTGCTGCTGTCGTCTGATTTGTTGTGCCTGCGTTGTTATTCTGTGTATTTCCCGTATTTGTCTGATTCGTTGTATTCTGCTTTATATCCTTTGCAATACCGGACACATCCAATACAGTCGTGGAACCGTCCGTCTGCGCTGCTGCAGCCTGATTTGCCGTTGCCTGATCCGGTGTTGCCGCATCCTTTTTATAGTTTACATAATTCGATATTATGTATCCGGTATAATTCGTTCCGTTTTGTGTAAATGTAACCTTATACCACTTTTTCCCTGTGCTGTCCTTTTTTGATCCGGTCACACGGAGCTGATCTCCCGTTGTAACAGTCGTAACTTTTTCGGCAGCTGTGCCTGCACTTTTTCTCACATTCACACCCGTTCCTGTTACGGTTCCTGTTCCTTTTGCCATGACAGGCATTGCCAGAAGTGCCACGGAAAGTGCCGTCACACCCAGAAAAGCAGCCACTTTTCTGCCCTTTTTACCCTTTACACTGTATCGTATCATTGTCTCATTCCTTTATCCGTCAAAAAGCATGTAAAATTTGCAAAATATCTCTTTTTTATCATACTATCCGCCTCTATAATCGTCAACCAAAATATAGTAGACAAATTCTGAATTTTTGCTTAATTATGCCACATCTTGTGATTGACAGACAATAAACAGGCAAGAAACAGGAAGCGCGGGATCTGTCTGATCCTGCGCTTCCTTTATCCGGTTTTCCCGGTCATTATGCTTTTATTCTTCCTCTATATCCCGCTATCTCTTTTCGATCCGGTTCACCCGGCGTCTTCTGCGGAGCAATGCTGAGAACGCACTGATCATGCCCGCTAATGACAGACCGCAAAGTGCAAGGAGCAGTCCAAGCGGGGTCTGATCTCCGGTTTTCGGCACTTTATTGCCACTTCCGGTCGTTGTTATGCTCGTTGATGAAGTAAAGGTCGGGCTGTCATACATGGTCAGCAGTCCATTCTTTGCCTTCTTATAGTTACCCTTTGCATTTCTGATATACAACGTACCGTTTTTGTCAATTGCAAACCGGATATCCTTTGCCAGTTCATAACCTTCCGGCGCTTTTACCTCTGTCAATGTATAATAGGTATATTTTTCATCCTGCGGCGCAGTAAAGATCTTGGCAGGCAGTGTCACTTCTTTACTCATGGAAGTAAAGGTGTACAGAACCTTTCCATCCGCATCCTTCACTGCAAGCTCTGCATTTTCCAGATGCTTATGAGAATTTTCGTCCTTCTTTGCCACCTTGACCTGAATCTTTTCATCGGTCATAATAATTGACTTATCTTTGCTCTTCTTACCGTTTACATATACATTGCCATCCTGATCCAGTTTGAACTTCACATCTGTGGCATAACTATATCCCTTTGGTGCTTTTGTTTCGGAAACCACATAGGTCGTTCCTGCTGTAAATCTGCTGCTGTCAAAATATGCCGGTTTCCCGTCTGTCTTGATCGTGATCGCTTCAAAGGATGTATCCTTCTCCGCTGTGATCTTCAGTGTTGCGCCTTTCAGATACTTGCCGTTTTCTGTCTTTTTGCTGACAGAAAGCTGCGCCATATCGTACATTGTCAGTACATGATCGGTCAATTCCGTATATTTTTTGTCTGCACCGTCTGTCTCTACCAGATATAACTGTCCGCTTCGGCTGATCGCAAAATCAACCGATTCTGCCAGCCCATAGCCTTCCGGTGCTTCCAGCTCACATAAGCTGTAATATGCATAGTTCTGATCCGCCGAAGCCGTAAAGATACTGCCCGGTATTGTTGTTTTCTCTTTTTCTGATACAAAGCTGTACAGCGTTTCTCCTGCTTCATTTTTAATCGCCAGTTTTGCACCTTTCAATGATTTCCTGGTACTCAGGTCTTTCTTTGCCACATAAACCGTAACTGCCTTATCTACCATAGTCACCTGCCTGCCATCCGTTGCCGTAACACCGTCTATGCAGACACTGCCATCCGCTTTGAGTACAAAGCTGACCGGCTCTGCCACGCTGTAGCCCTGTGGCGGTGTGATCTCTGACAATACATAAGTCACATCTGCTTTCAATCCCTGTGGATAGTACTTATCTTTCGTTGTTGTAAAGCGGATTGGTGTAAAGCCGTCATCCTCCTGCGTTGCGATCTCTAATACAGCGCCTTCCAGTGCATTACCCTCTGTATCTACCTTCTGCACGCAGAACTTCGGCATATCATAAACTGTCAGTTTCAGATCCTTTTTCTCTGTATAGATCTTTGTACCGTTTTCTTCTGTCACCAGATAAAGCTTACCGTCCCTGTCATATGCGAATCGGATATCATCCGCCAGTTCATAACCATCCGGTGCTGTCACTTCATGCAGTATATACTCCAGATATCCCGCAGCCGGTGCTGTCAGCGCGGAAGTATCCACGCTTGTTGCTGCTTCCTCTGTAGTAAATGTGGTAACAACTGTACCGCTTTCGTCTAAAATTTCAAATTTCGCGCCTGCCAGCTCACTGCTGCCGCCTGTTGCCTGCTTGCTGACTGTCAGTGCCAGCTTTCCATCTTTGATATAAACAGTCCGGTTGGCTGCCTCCTGTCCGTCAATATAGATCTTATGATCCGCTGCCCCGATCGTAAAGGTGATCGGATCTGCATACGCATAGCCCTGCGGTGCGGAAAGTTCTGTCAGGGTGTAGGTACAGCCCGGTGTAAAAGAAAGAATATCCCATGTTTTTACCGTTCCGTCACTGACCCAGGTGATCGGCGTAAAATGTGGATCGTCACTGCTTGTAAGCTGCAGTCTGGAGCCCGCCAGTCCAATATCGGATCCCAGATCCTTTTTACCGATACCAAGACCTGCTTCATCGTCTTCCATAACAATCATATTGTTTACGACATTTTTGTTATCCGCTCTTGTAATACTGCCGTTATCATTAATCGTAAAGATAATATCATCTGCCTTCTTGAAGCCATCCGGTGCAGAAATCTCCCTTAAAATATAGGTCGTTCCCAGCTTCAGCTGTGCAGAAGGCACCCTGTACACGCTACCATCTGTTTTATAAGCATCCAGAATGACAGTCCCTATCTGATCCGGCTGTGATGCGTCATATTCTGCCAGCTTCAGCACTGCACCGGGCAGGAGTGTACCAAACGCATTCTGCTTGCGCAGATATAATTTGATCGGTTCATCACGCACCAGTAATGTATCCCTGTCACCATTGATATTATTGGAATTTCCTTCCAGAATCACGATCTTCTTTGTACTGTCCACACGGAACTTGATCATCACTGCGCTTCGATATCCGGTCGGTGCCCCTACTTCCTTCAGATAATAATCTGTACCTGCTGAGAATAAGCCTGCAGCAAGCTTGTGCGGGGTTCCGTCTGATGTCCATTCCGCAATCCTGTTCGGATCGGCTACTGCATCCTTGTATATCACAAAAGCTGCTCCCGCAATATCCTTTCCTGTCTCTGCATCCAGTTTTCTGATGTAAATGTCTTTCTTTTTCACGTCCCGCATTGTCAATGTGCTGTCAGCGTGTAAGGTATATACATTCTGATTTGCCGCATCCTTTGTAACCGTATAGATCTTTCCGTCCGCAGCTACCGCAAAACGGATATCCGCTGCGATTTCGTAGCCGTCCGGTGCTGAGATTTCTTTTAAGGTATATTCCTTGTAGCCTGTTTTCGGAGCCTCCAGAATACCTGCAGGTAATTGGTAAACACTCGTGTTTGTTGTAAAGCTGGTCACAAGTGCATCATTTTCATCATAAATACCCAGAAGCGCTCCTGCCAGATTTTTATTTGTCACACTATCCTGCTTACTGATCCGAAGCAGCAATGGTGCATCTCTGACTGTGATCGTCTGTCCGTTTTTCTCGGCCGTCGTGATCAACCGGAGACTGCCATCCGTCTCAAATACAAATTCAATATCGTTTGTATAAGTATATCCCGCCGGTGCTTTTGTTTCGGACAGTATATAATGCTTTCCTGTCGTCATCTTCTCTGTCGTCACAATATGGGCACGGTCTGTACTTACCCAGCTGTCCAGCACAACGGTCGGATCATCCTTTTCTGTGATCGTAAAGGAAGCGCCCGGTACTTCCGTCGCTCCGCCAACCGCCTTTTTGCTGACTGTCAGACTGAGTTTTGTATCCTTCACTGTTATACTGTGTAGCGTATCGTCACTGATAACGATCTTCTGCATGGCTGTATCCATACTGTAGCCATCCGGCGCTCCGGTTTCTTTCAGATAATATGTACCGCACGGCAGATTCTCAAACACGGCAATTCCCTTCTCGTTCGTCTTTGCCGGATTGGTCAGTCCCGTGATCACTACCTTTGTTGTCTGATCCGCTTTATATAATGTAAATTCAGCATCTTTCAGAAGCGTTGCAGCACTCGCACCTGTCTTGGTTACCCAGATCTTACCCTTTATCGGGGTATTTTGGATCGTAGCGCTTGTTTCATCTGTTGCAGTCAGTTTATAATCTCCCGCCCAGACAATTTTGTCCTCCGTTTTTGGTGTTGTATCAGCATCCGCATAGATATTCAGTTCACTCTTATTTGACGCAAATAAGATTCTGTCAACTGCCGTCGGTGCTCTGTATCCCGCAGGAGCTGTTTTTTCTATAACTTCATAGCTTGTATCTGCTGCATCCGTCTCAACACTGATCCGTTTAAAGTAGGCGATACCTTGACTGTTTGTCACAGCCGTGATTCCTGTTGCTACACCATTTTTATAAAGTTCAAACACTGCATCCGCAAGTGCTGCAGCTGATTCTGCATCTGTTTTCTTTACCTTAAAACTGATCAGTGGCGGTGTTGTACTTAATCTTTTATTCTGAATGGTCATATTCTGCAGATTACCGTCTGCATCTGTGTATTTTGTTACAAGTGTATCCGAATCCACGACTACCTTGTAAACCTGATTATCTCTCTGGTAGACAATGGAAGCATCCGGCGTATCCGGTGCTTTTGTTTCCTGTACATAATAAGTTCCGTAGGTAAGATCTTTGAAATACAGCTGGCCTTCTGCAGCACCTGAACCCATGGCGGAAGCTTCTGCCGCCGTCATTGTCTTGCCTGTCTTCAGGGCGACCATGTTTTCATCATATAAGGTAAACTCAGCACCGGAAAGTTCTGCGCCTGCATCATCTGTCTTCATCAGACAGATCTGCCCTTTCTGCTTCTCATTGGATAACATCTTATCCAGCACCGTTCCCGCTGTATAGCTGCCCAGAATCTCAGCCGCAGTGATCGTTACTTTTGCAGATGACAGCTTATAACCTGCCGGTGCTTTCAGCTCCTGCAGATAATAATCGCCATATACAATATCTGTAAAGGTTACCTTTCCGTTACTGCCTGTCGTTGCGGTTTTTATTCTGGCTCCGTCTTCTGTAAAGAGACCAATCTCAGCACCGGCAAGCAGTTCTCCTCCTTCTCCGGTTTTGGTCAGACAGATATCGCATTTATATCGTTTGTTGATGATCGTCAGATTGTTGTCACCGGCAGTATCTACTGTAACCTTGATCCTTTCAGTGGTTGGAAGGGCCTCATAGCCAACCTTTCCGGTTTCTTCCTTTACCTTATAATTTCCGAATGGAATATCCTCAAATCGCGCAATACCATTTTCATCGCTGGTCACTTTATAATGGGCACCATTTCTCTTATATTCACTATCATCTTCGTTATACAGACAGAATACAACACCATCCAGCGGAACCGCTACCGTAGAATCATCCACTTTTTTGATCACAATATCTCCGATCGCCTTTTCATTGGTAACCGTTACCGTCTCTGCCACATCTGCATTTTCTGTTCCGGTTCCGATCGTGATCTTGCGCACGGTTGTATCGAGTACATATCCGTCCGGTGCCTTTGTTTCCCTGTAATAATAAGTCGTTCCAGGCTCCAGATCTGTAAAAGTCAGTTTACCATTTACATCTGTCGTCTTTGTATCGATACGGTCAGAGCAGTCTGCATCACGATAAATACTGAACTCTGCATTTTCCAAAGATACAACCGGATCCGAATCCTTCTCTGTCTTTGTCAGTGTCAGACTTGCTTTTGCCTTCTCATTGGTAATCTCATAGGCACTGCTTTGTGGTGCGCCCGGCGTACCGCCTAATACACAATATGCTGTCTCTGTTGCAGTCTTTACATCGATCTGGTAGATCGTATTGCCGGCCTTGTAGCCCGGAAGCGGTGTAATTTCCTTTAAGTAATAGGTTTTTCCAATATCCAGATTTGAAAATGTAACAATTCCGCTACTTGATGTTACATGTTTTGCTGCCAGTTTATCTTCCGCACAGGTTGCATCTGTATACAATCCAAATTCCACCCCTGCAAGCACTACTCCTGACACTGCATCTTTTTTCTCAATCAGTGCGCTTCCCCTTGGTGTTGCCGGTTTATAATTCTCAATTTCGATTTCGTAATACTTTGTACCATTGGAATCAGTTTTCAGATTCACATCATCATAGTCTGTAATCACCGTTTCCGCAGATCCTTGTCCATTTCCCGGATTGATATAGGTATAACCGTCCGGTGTCTGGAACTCTACCAGCTTCAGATCATAACCGGTCAGCGTATTCAGATCTTCAAATACCGCATAACCGTCTGCACCGGAGGTTGCCTCACCGATACAGATATTACTGCCGTTCAGATACAGCTTGAAGATCGCCCCTGCCAATGGCTGTTTTGTGACAGCATCGATCTTTTTGACACGGATTTCATGCTTTGTAACCGCACCTGCGGAAGAGGAACTGAAGGATACGTTTTTGATCGTATCACTCGTATCTGACACATTCTTTCCGGTTCCGGTAAAGTTTACCGTATTGGCGATCGTCTTTCCGCTCAGCTCTGCTGCCAGACAGTTAAACCGGGTACGGAATTTAAAAACATACTCATCGGAACCGATATTCGGCAGCTGAACCGTGATCTTTCCGTTCATAACAGCAATAACCGCCGAAACTTCCGTCTCCGTTACCTGTGTGTCATTTCCACTCTTTACTTTTGTAACTTTATATAATTTACCACTGACATAATCAAAATAAGAAGGGAGCTGATCGGTAATGACCGGATCAGCCACTGCCGACATATCATAATGTCCTTCATTGATCTTAACGCTCCAGTCTACATACTGGTTACCCGCTTTATAGTCATATACTTTTTCCAGCACACCACCGGTCTCACCGGTCAGTTTTTTCCTGGCATCATCTGTAACCGAAATATCTCCTTCAAAATCCAGCCTGATCTTTGCGTCATTTTCATAGGACCTGGAAGCTGTGGCATCATCAGAGCTTGTCGTCTTCGTTTCATAGCAGATCCAGAAATCTTTCCGGAAAAATCCCTCCTGCACCGGATCCGTCAGAGCAAAGATATATTTCAGGCTCTGGATCCCCGTTGTCGGATTCACTGTGACCGTCGGTGTCACAGATACCGGATTTGCATCATAGTATGGGTTCTGCAGACGCATACTGCCATCCACATATTCCTGTCCGGCCGGCAATACATCCGTAATTTCCGCACCTTTTACCGTCAGCTTCGGATTTGTTACCTGAAGCGTCCATGTGATCGTACCGTCTCCGTTCATCTTACCGTCTTTCGCCAGGATATCCGGCTTTTTGATCTGCTGCCATGTCTGTGCAGTCGAATCAATTGGAGTTGTATTCATATCACTGGTCATGGATGCCTTGTTTTCAAATAACGGCCAGCTGCTTGCATCAAATGCAGTCGGATCCTTCACCTTCGTCACGATCGTGATGACCTTTTTTGCATCCAGTTTGTCAAATTTAAAGACAAGCTTACCGTTTTCCGCATCAGAAGAAGCATCCAGTGCCTCGGATGCGCTGACAAATGCCATTTCATGATCCGAACCTGAAACCTTGTTCGTGCCGTTTCCTGCCCGGAATGTATCTGTCACAGTGACATTTTCCAGTGTCTTGCCTTCCTCGTTAACCACGATCTCCCATGTAAAGGTATTGGTGATCTTATTAAAATCCTTAAAACTCTTTTTCAACAGATTGTAGCCCGGTACGGTGGCACTTGTTGTTACATCGTATACGCCACCCTGCAGTTTACCGGTATTTTTGTAGCTGCCCTGCGAAAAATCTGTTACCTTCGTTTTATACTTGATCGTAACGGTGTCTGTATAAGCAGTTCCTGCAGGAATTGCCACTTCAAAGCCACTTTCGCTCTTTCCAGTCGCACTGAGTCCCGCCGGTGTGATCTGGATGGAATCCTCAACAAGCTCCTGTCCGGTTTCCACAATATCCAAATAAGAAGTTCCCTGAATATCCAGATTCTCTGCATTTATAGTTACAGTCCACTCGATCGTACCATCTGCTGCAATGCTGCTTCCCGTCTTTTTCAGCATATCCGGTTTAATGGATACGGTTCCTTTGTTGCTGACACCCTTATCCGTATCATCATCCGGGTTAAATGCCGCCGTATTGTCCACCAGCGCTGTTGTACTGTCATTGATCGTAACACCAAAAATACTCTTATCATAATAGGTACAGAATTTTACCTTTGCATGATAATGGGAGGTAACTCCCGCTACCTTAATATCAATACTGCTGTCTCCTTTTTTCGCTGTCGTTGTAATCGTTCCACCTGTACTGTCTGTCAGCTGGGGATACCCTGGAATCTCCGCATAAGTAAGTCCTGTCGGCAGATTATCCGTGATCACACCATCCAGTGATGTTCTGCCTTCCTGACCGAGCTCTACCGTCCATTCAATATAATTTTGTCCTTTGATATTAACGATCTTGCTGCCATATTTGCTGATGCTGACATCCTTCGGATCCGGTTTTTTATCATCATCCGTTTTATCTGTTGTATTTACCGTGAATTTAAAATCACCTGTAGCAGTTGGAAACGCAATATTCTCTGTCTTTCCCTCTTCCTGCAGGGATTCCGAAAAGCCGCCTTCAAACTGTACATAAAAGTTAACATTGGTATTGGATCCGATCGCATCCGTATCAAACCGGAAGGTCAATGTTCCGTCTTTCGCAATATGAACAGTACCAATGGACTTGCCGTTATGATCAGCCAGCTTATGATCGGCCTCTACATCAACGCGGATCGTATCAGGAAGCTTATAAATATAAGCAGTATCCTTATTGACCGCTGTTCCGTTTCCCAGCTTGAAATCCAGTCGCATATTGATATCCGCGTTGTATGGCAGATCAAATGTACCGTTTTCTGTCAATTCTTCTACAACACTACCGCCTTTTCCATCTGAATAGGTCGCCTTCAATGTCAGCTTATCCAGTGTGATCGTTGTATTGTCAAAAATATCTGCACTGCCTGCCTTGTCTGCTTCAATATCCGTTGCCGCATCCACCGCAACCGGTTCGCTTTCCTCTCCTGCATTCCGGTCTTCTGCAGCAGCTGCCGGCTGCTCTGTTGCGCCTGTCACAGTTACAGTCTTCCCCTCTGTAGCATCTGCAGTTGTATCCGTATCTTCCGTCTGCACCATGGCATCCGGCAGCATACTGATATCATTATCCGATACCGCACTTACATTGGACGGTATATTGGAAAACAGCATCATGCCTGCCAACAGAAGTGCCATGGCCCGTCTGCCTATTTTTCTCCTCTTTTTCTGTTCTTTGATCTCTGCCTCAGTAAAATATTCATTTCTCTTCATATCCCGCATAACTCCTGTTTTATCCCTGTTTTTTTATTTCTGATCCGGGTCGATATCCGCCTGTCTTTACACGCGGATATAATCCACCCATTATTACTTTACATAATATAATATTTTATAGGTTCTTGCAACATTCTTTCCTTTTGTCCGGCAAATCTTTATCGCATTCTTATCTTTATTTTACGCATTTATAGCTTTGCTTTGTGAATTGTATACAAAAAAAGCGGCAGACATTTTCTATAAGTCCACCGCTCCATTCCGGTTCCATATTTTCTTACTTTTTATAAGCCGCTACTACCATCCGTTCGTCCTCCGAGCCATAGGCACAGGTGGATAACAAAAGCAGCTTATCTTCATTCCCCGGCTGCTCATACCATACCGCATGTTTGCGGATCTGTTTCAGATATGCAGTCAGGCTGTCCGCATCCTTTGGAATCTCCTCATAAGCAAAGTAATCTTCTTTTGTCAGATCGACCTGCAATATAGCAAACACTTCGTATGTGTCAAAGCCTTCGCCC
>ULMP01021664.1_pt1 | contig 20518 bp, 20 predicted proteins | sample 1951681 | NCBI WGS metagenome assembly ULMP01 (sample SAMEA4835553, study PRJEB28245) | human gut metagenome | biome: gut microbiome; material: fecal sample | place: Denmark | collected 2008 | reverse complement strand
CTGCCAATATCCTGATCAGCTGCTTTGAAAACTTCTGCAAAATCGGTATCAGCCAGCCAGGCAGCGAACCGACAGAAGGGGAAGAAGTAGAAGAAAGTCCCGCTCCTGCCCAGGATAAAGCCAATGAAGACGCTGTACGCGCTCTTCCCATTGACGAACTGGAACTTTCTGTCCGCGCATTTAACTGCCTGAAGAGAGCTGAAATCAATACAATCGGCGAACTGACAGACAAGACAGAAGATGAATTGACCCGTGTACGCAACCTTGGTAAAAAATCTGTAGATGAAATCAAAGAAAAACTGGCTAACTTCCGGGATTACGGACTTCATCTCAAAGATTCCAAGGATTGATATAGTTATAGGAGGAAAGAAATGGCACGTAGTAGATTGAGAAGAGTCAGCGGTGCCCGCAAGGCCCTGCTGCGCAGTCTCGTAACCGCTCTTTTCCAGCATGGCCAGATTAAGACCACTGAGTCCAAGGCCAAGGAACTCCGCCACGTAGCTGACAAGATGATCTCCCTCGCTAAGAGAGGCGATCTCCATGCCCGCCGTCAGGCTGAAGGTTTCATCATGGACAAGGCTGTTACAAAGAAACTGTTTGACGAAATTGCAAAGAAATACACAGACCGCAACGGCGGCTATACCCGCATTGTGAAACTGGACGGCCGTCTTGGCGATAATGCTCCTGAAGTTATCATCGCCCTGGTAGACTGATTTCCTGTCTGAAAGAAAAGAACCGGTGACTTTTCGCCGGTTCTTTTTTATTTTTTTATAGCGGAAAGGGGCGGTTCCTTATCTTTCATCTCCCTGCTAGTCATGTTAAAATAAAAGGGATTATTGACAGGGCTTTGGAAATAAGATGCAGTGAATCCAGGAGCCCCGTATAAAGGAGCGTAAAGCAATGAATATGGATTTTGATATCCCCGACATTAGCGAAAATGCAGGAAAAGCCGCCGGCGGCGGAAAACACAGAAAACCTAGAAGGGCTGGAAAAATCCGTCTTGGTGACAGCCTCCGCAGCCTTTCCAGAGAATATACGGCCACCAGGGAAAGGATGGACGAGGATAAGCACATTGAATTTTATTCCCTCTCGGAAGGTCAGGAACATTTTCCTTTCTACGGCATGGAGGTATCCATCATCGGTGTGTGCATCCGGAATAAGAAAACCGCAGCTATTTACATGGAGCTTCCTTTGGACAAAAGGGAGGATCTGATTAAAAAACTGTCTGCATCGGAAGGAGAGGGGGAAGACACCCAGGCCATGACCATCTTCTCCGATACGGTGACCTCCATTTTCGTAACCAAACCGGAAAAGGGGGAAAAGGTGGTAACCATTGCCCTTATGGACAGTGAAGAAGCGAAGGTTCTTTCCGACAATGAAGCCATTGAAGAAAAACAGGCGGAAGAGGCCAAAGGGCTGGGGCACAAAATCTTCAAAACCTACTTCAATCCGGTGGGCCGCATCAGCCGCCGTTCCTATATTCCTAAAATGCTGGGCGCCGGCATACCGGCTGCCATTCTCTTCTCTTTCACCTGCTTTCGGCCGGAGCTCTTTGAGGGAGACCTGAATCTTTACATCTTCACCTTCCTGGTGGTAGGTACCCTGTGCTTCATTTCCCTTATCAGCCTGGCCATGCGCCGCCTGTCGGACATTGGCCTTTCTCATCTCTACTACTGGGTATTCTTCCTTCTCCTTTTTGGTATTAACCAGCTGGGGGGTCAGTTCCTTGGAAGTCAGCTCATGGCTACCAGGGTGGTGGCAGTGATATTCATGGCTGCCGTGGTTCTTCTGGCGTTTTTCCCCGGAGAAAACAAGAAAAACAAGTACGGCCCTGTGCCGAAAGAGTGATCATTTTGTTATTGGCAGAAGCGCTGATTTTCCCTTCCCGGGAATCAGCGTTTCCTTTTTTCACTTCATAAGGAGGATGGATGACTTTCCCTGTTCCTTTAAGGCAGATGCTTCCTCTTTTGGGAATCACTGTATCTGCCTTTGTATTTAATACTTCTGAATTTATGCCCATTGCCCTGCTTATGGATATTTCCCAGTCCTTTGACCAGACGGAAGCAGAAACGGGCATTATGATTACTGTCTATGCCTGGATGGTAGCCATCCTGTCTCTGCCCCTTATGCTGGCAGCAGGGAAGATGAAGGAGAAGACCCTTCTTCTTCTTACGCTCCTTCTCTTTGCTCTGGGACAGCTGGCCAGCGGCATGGCTCCTTCCTTTCCCCTGCTTATGGGCGCCCGGATCCTTGTGGCCAGTGCCCATGCCATCTTCTGGTCCATTGCAGCGCCTCTGGCAGCGAGACTGGTGGACAAAGGAAAATCGCCCTTTGCCCTGTCCATGGTGGCAGCCGGTACGGCGGTGGCCATGGTTTTTGGCCTTCCCTTAGGACGGGTCATTGGACTGTCTCTGGGATGGCGTATGACCTTCCTGCTTATTGCCCTGGTTACCGCCGGAGCCATGGTGTATCTGTTCTTTGTATTTCCCCAGCTTTCTCCGGGAGAACCTTTCACCCCGGGAGATCTGCCCGGGCTTTTCCGTAACAGGCCGGTGGCTGTTATTTTCGGAATGACCATTTTTTATGCCTCTGCCTACTTCACGGTGTACAGCTATATTGAGCCTTTCCTTCACGCTGTGGCCCATCTGGCTCCTGCGGCCATTACGGCGGTGCTTATCTTCCTGGGAAGTACGGGATTTTTGGGAAGCTTTGCCTTTTCTAAAATGTTCGGCACCTATCCCAAACTGATTATTATGACCGGCGCCTGCGGCCTTTTGGTTCCCTTCTTCCTTCTCCGTGAGGGAGCCCCGTTTTTGCCGGTGCTTCTCTTCTGCCTCCTGGCTATGGGCGTGGTGAATACGCTCTACGGTATAGCCATGCAGTCGGAAATCATCCGTCATCTGTCTACCGGCGCTGCTCCGGTGGCCATGTCTATTTTTTCCGGCATCTTTAATATGGGCATCGGCAGCGGAACCTATATAGGGAGCCTTCTGACGGCTCGGGGATACCTGCCTTACATAGGCCTTGCCGGCGGCCTGCTGGCTCTTGTTTGCGGCCTTCTCTGCATTTTTGGCTACCTGCCTTTTATGGGCAGAAAGAGCAGGGAGCTCCGTAACAGGGGCTGATCCTTTCCTGACGGGAAAGAGACAGGCTTTTCTTCCCTTCGGGAAAGAAGAAATCAGGCAGGTCCATGCTTTTTCAGAAAACAGAAAAGGGGCTGTGAGGAAATGATTTCCATTTCTTCACAGCCCCTTTTTATTTGTTGATCCCAAAAATCAAAAAGCACTGTGAACAGGCATTCACAGTGCTTTGTACTTGGTGGAGGCGGTGCCCGGAGTTGAACACGGGGATAAGGGCCTTGCAGGGCCCACGCCTTAGCGCTTGGCTACACCGCCATAAATCTGACTTTTCTAGTATATCGCAGGTTTTCGAAAAAGTAAAGCTAATTATGAGGCAAATGCTATTTATAAACGATTACATGAGTGAAATGCATGGATGCCTAACGGACCCACAGGGTATACTGGCCGGGAATATTGATGCGGTCCGCTTTTCCTGCTTCATTATAGGTGACCAGGAAGGGGGAGGTGCTGTGATTTTTGGTAATGAGCAGGACATTTGGGTCATGCAGCAGCTTTTCTTCGGAAATGAAGGGCATCACGTTCTTGGCATTCCAGGAAAGTCCCCCCGGTTTCATGGAAGCCATTTTCTCTTCCGGTTCTGCGCGGTAAATGGTTTTACCGCTGTAGAAGACGGCGGAGGTACGATAGTCATCCAGAAAGGCAATGGTCTTATGGGTAGTGTCCATATGGGCCAGGGCTTCGCCGATTTCCTTACCCGAATGATTCAGCATGATGGAGGGGGCCACTGTGACGGCCAGCACCGTGTATACCAGACCGCAGGCCAGGCCTGCCTTTTCAATGCGGAAATCCTGCTTTTTGTAAAGAAGGGCTGTTAAGATGGAAAAGGAAAACAGGGCCGGGAAGGTGTAGGTGGTGTACTTGGTGGCCACCAGCTGGAAGAAGAGGAACACCACGAAACCATAGATAAGGAGAAGCTGGGTGGCATCATGGGCACTTCGAAGATCCAGTTTCTTTTCTTTCCACCGTTTGTACAGGGAGAAGGGAATGAAGAAGCTCCAGGGAGCAAAACCGGCAAAGTAAACGATAAGGTAGAAGTACCATTTATTGTGAGAGGGATGCTCGGAAACCGTGGCCCGCAGCACATTGTGGACACCGATAAAATTCAGGAGAAAATCATTTCCATGAAGATAGCACATGGTGCCGTACCAGGCACCGGCAATGAGGGTGAAGAGAAGGAGGCCGGACAGAAGGTGCACATGCATCATTTCCTTCAAATCCTTTTTATAAAGAAGGAAGAGGAAGCAGGCAAGGCCCGGGAGAAGGATGCCTATGGGTCCCTTGGTGAGGACAGCCAGGGCAGCCGACACATAGCAGAGAAAATAGTATTTCCTGTTTTCCGCATAACCCAGATAGAAAAAGGCGATGGCGGCGCTCATGAAAAGGAAAAGGGTGGAGTCTGTAATCACTGCCTTGGACAAAACCCAGCATTCCACAGAGGAAGCCAGGATGATAGCGGCAAGCCAGCCTATCTTTTCCCCGTAGACGCGGCGGGCAAACCAATAGGTAAAGAGCACCGATGCAGAGCCCAGGAGGGCGGCGGGAAGACGGGCAGCCATTTCGTTGAAGCCAAAGAGAGTAAAGGACAGGGCCAGCTCCCAGTAATAGAAAATGGGCTTGTCGTACCAGAAGCGGCCGTAAATCTGGGGAGAAATCCAGTTGCCGGAGAGCACCATTTCTTTGGCGGTGAGGGCGTAGTTTGATTCTGCCGTATCCGTTACGGCCAGAAGCTGGTTCCCTGCCAGGTAGAGAACAAGGGTAAAAAGCAAAAGGGATACATAAGGGTGGTTTCGAATCGTTTTCATCATGATCCTCCAGAGTGATGAGATGACATATGGTTTCTTCACCCCGTACTCTACAGGTCTGATGTTAATGATTCTGTATGTAACATTAAATAAAAAATAAATTGGAGAAATACCGGTTGCATGGCGCAGGAGCGGTTTGTATGATAAGGGAAACGGAGAGGGCCGGGAAAAGGAGAGCCCTTCTCTCTTCCGGGCAGGGAGCCCCTGACACTTTATCCTTAAATGCAGCAGGTGATATGATGACCATTCGCAAAAGTCTGATTGTAAGCCATATCGTAGTATGTATCCTTCCCTTCCTTATGACCTTTTTCGTGCTGGCCTCGGCCTTTGGAGGGCTTTATCTCTATGCCGCCAGTGGGAACCATGTGATTGCAGAGAGCGGATTCCAGTTTAATGTGATGACCCAGATTCTGAGGACTGCTGTGTTTCACAGCCTTCGCCACCATGAGTCCCTGTCCCGGTATGCCTGGGTCATGGAAATCACCGATCCTGTGGCCACCTATGTGGCAGTAGAGAGGGAAGGGACCCTTCTCTACAGCTATGGCAATGAGAAAAAGGGCCGGAAGGATCTGGATATGCTGCGAAAGGAAGGAGCCCTGGACAGGCTGGATGGCAGGGATGGAAACGGCATTTACAGTGTGACAGATGAGCCGGATTACCGGTTTGCGGAAAAGGAAATCATAGGGGACAGGCCCTGTTATCTCTACATCATGGCCCATCATCCCAAGGCCCGGACTGACGGCGCCATTGAAAAGGCAGTACGGGCAGTGATCCGTTTCATTCTGGCTGTTCTCTTTGCCTTTATTCTGGGCACCAGCTATTTTCTTTCCCGCTTCATTATCGGCCGCATCCTTATGCCTTTAAAGGAACTGGAACGGGGGGCAGAGGAAGTGCGGAAGGGAAATCTGGCGGTGCAGCTGGATTACGACAGAAATGATGAATTCACCCCTGCCATTGAAACCTTTAATGTCATGACCTGGCGGCTGAAGCAGTCGCTGGAGGAAAAAGAGGGGGACGAGGAAAGGCGGAAAGAGCTCATTGCTTCCATTTCCCATGATATCCGTACGCCCCTTACGTCCATCAAGGCCTATGTGGAAGGGCTTCTGGACCATGTGGCTTCCACGCCGGCCATGCAGGAGAGGTATCTCCAGGTTATCCGCAGAAAGGCGGATGTACTGGAAAGGCTGGTGGAGCAGCTGCTGCTTCTGACGAAAATGGATATCGGGGAGAAGGCCCTTCCTACAGAATCGCTGGATTTATCCCGGGTGGTCAGTCAGTTCGTGGAGGAAAACCGGCTGAACTGGGGCAGGAACGGCGCCGATTTCCATATAGAAGCCAAAGAGGCGGTGAAGGTGGAAGGGAATCTTCTCCTTCTGGAACGGGTGGTGGAGAATCTGGTTTCCAACAGCATCCGCTACAAGACAGAGGATAGGGTGCATATAGATATAGAGGTAAAGAAAAAGGATGGCAGGGCCTTCCTTTCCCTTTCCGATGATGGCCCCGGCGTGCCGGAAGAAGCGCTGGGACGGCTCAAGGAGGCCTTCTTCCGCACCGATAAGGCCAGAAGCCGCACTGACAAAGGAAGCGGTCTGGGTCTTTCCATTGTGGCAAGGGCGGTGCATCTGATGAAGGGCAGGGTCACGTTCAGTAGCAGAAGCCCCCACGGATTGAAGGTAGATATTGTATTACCATTGGAGGATATACATGAAAAAACGGATACTGATTGTGGAAGATGATGACGATATTGCTTCCATCGAAAGGGATTATCTGGAGGTGGGAGGCTATGAGGTGAAGGTGGAGGAAAACGGCACTGCCGGTTTGACGGAAGCCCTCACCGGAGAGTATGATCTGATTCTCCTGGATATCATGCTGCCCGGCATGGATGGTTTTCAGATTGTAAGGAAGCTGAGGGATAAGATCGATATTCCCATTATGATGGTCACTGCCAGAAGAAGTGACATTGATAAAATCAGGGGACTGGGTTTTGGCGCCGATGATTATATTGAAAAGCCCTTTTCTCCCGGCGTACTGGTGGCCAGGGTGAAGTCTCAGCTGGCCCAGTATGAAAGACTGAAAGGCACTGGGGAAAGGAGAAAGAAAATCAGCATTGGCGGTATTACACTGGAGCCCGATACCCATCGCATTTTTGTGAGGGGAATGGAAAAGGTGCTGCCCAATAAGGAGTTCCAGCTTCTGGAGTTCCTCATGGTTCATGCAGATGTGGTATTCAGCAGGGAGTCCCTGTACACCAGGATCTGGGGCATGGATTCTTTGGGGAATACGTCCACTGTGCCGGTACATATCAATCGTCTCAGGGAAGCGGTGGAGGAGGATCCGTCTAACCCGAAGCATATTCTGACCATCTGGGGCGTGGGATATAAGTTTAAACCCTGAGGAGCCATGGTCTTTTGAAGGTTGAAAAACAAGGGATGCTTGTAATAATTACATAAATCAACAGTTGGATATTGTGACTCGAAAATTCTATACTACCCATAGAGGAAAGATAAAGAGTTCCTCCTGCGTATAGAAAGAAGGTCATTCATATGAAAAAGAATCTGAGCAGAGAAATCATGGGTGCTGTGAATGAAATGGGTAAGGAAAGAGCCATTGTACTCTGGTTTGCCCGCCGGAGAATGTATCGGGCTGATGAAATCTGCCACATCTGCGGTATTGATTTAGCTTTCCACCTGTGGTAATCATCTGAGCGGCAGGGAAAGACAGGGAAGTTCTTCTTCCCTGTTTTTCTGCTGTTTTCATTGAACAAATCCTGTTTCCTGCGGTATACTGTATGAAGTCAAAATGGACTGCAGATGGAGGGCCCATGAATTTTCAGAGCATTTCTTATTTCATTGTGCTGGCCAGGGAGAAAAATTTCACCAGGGCGGCAGAGAAACTTCATATGACCCAGCAGGCTCTATCAGCCAGTATGGCTTCATTGGAAAAGGAATGGGGCATGCCCTTTTTTCTTCGCCATGTACCTTTGGAGCTGACCAATGGCGGGCGGGTTTTCTATGAATATGCCCTTCGCCTGGCGGATGAGGGAGAAGAGCTTCGCCGTGCCCTTTCCGATGTGGCTGATGATAGGAGAGGCACTCTTCGTATCGGTACAGGATTTATGAGGGAGCGGGAAATCATGCCTGCCCTTTGTGCGGAATTCCGAAAGCTCTATCCAAAGGTGTCCTTTACGCTGGTGGAAAGCAGCAATACCGATCTGGAAAAGATGGTGCGGGAAGGAGACCTGGACCTGGCAGTGGCCCGTTTCGGCAAAGTAGTGGAAGGCATTGTGACAAGACCTTTCTATGAGGAACACATTGCTTTTCTGGTATCGAAGGAGCTGCTTTTCAGCTGTGGCTTTTCTGAGGATGATATAGAAAGTCTGGCCCATTCCCATCTGGAATCTATGGAATCACTGAGGTCTGTTCCTTTCGTCGTGACCAGCCGGGACAATGTGGCCGGAGAGGCAGCGGCCGGTTATCTGGACAGGGCTTCCTTCAAGCCGGAGATTGCTGCTTCTTCTGATAACATGGGAACCCTTATCGATTTAAGCATGAGGTCCGTGGGCGCTCTTTTCTGCCCGGCCAATATGATTCACTGGACCACAGAAAAAGCCTCCCGGGACATGGTGTGCATCGATCTTTGGGAAACAAAGTATACCATTTCCTTCGGCTGGAAACGAAAGAGTCCCGCCTGGTCCATCCGGGAGGCCTTCATGGAGTATGCAATCCATTCCATTCGGTCATAACCGGCTCTTTTCCTGAACCAATTTTTACATAAAAATAAAACCAGGGATGCTTTGGCATCCATAAGGGGGTACCATGATTCTTTTTTCCATTCTGTGGAATGATATTCTTCCACTTTTTGTTTTCATCGGAGCCGGATGGTTTCTGGACAGCAAATTCAAAATCGATATTTCCACCTACAGCAAGCTCACCATACTGGTGGTGCTTCCCTGCTTCATTTTCTACAGTCTTTACGGCTATCGGGGAAGCGGCATGGAAATGGCGGCGGTGGCAGCGGCGGTGCTGCTCCTTCTTGTACAGTTCCTCCTTTCCGGCGGTCTGGGGCGCCTTCTTCACCTCCAGAAGGGGAAGTTCGATGAATTCCGGGCGGTATCCACCTTTTCCAATTCCGGCCATATCGGCGCTGCACTGATTATGCTGATTTACAGCCATCCTCCCTTTGCAGAAGGAAACAGCCATCCCTATCTGGCAGAAGCTTTGGGAACCATGGCGGTGCTTATGATTGTCATGAATATGGCGGTGAATGTGTTTGGTGCTGCCCTGATTCGAAGCCGGGGCGCTTCGGTTTCCGAATTCTTCCGCTACCTTCTGAAAATGCCTGCCCTCTATGCCGCTCTTCTGGCGGTACTTGTGCGGGCGGCGGATATTCCTCTGGAGCATACCTTCCTGTGGCCGGTGCTGCAGCATTTCAACGGGGCTTTCATCGTCCTTATCACCGTGACCATCGGCATAGAGCTTCATAGAAGCCGCCTGCAGAAGCCGGGCGCTGCACAGCTGGCTTCGGGGCTGATGAAGCTCATAGCGGCCCCTTTCTTGGCCTGGTGCATTCTTCTCCTCTTTTCCTCTATCATGGACATGAGTCCAGTGATGAAGCAGGTGTTTTTCCTCTATGCCGCCATTCCTTCATCCATGGCCCTGATTATTTACAGTGTGGAATACGACAACCATCCTGATTTTGTGACCCAGTCCGTTCTGTTCAATACGGTGGTAGGAGCTTTTACGGTGACCGCTGCCATTTATCTGTCCAGGGTTCTTTTTCCCCTGGGACTTTGAGGAGGGATATTGATGGCTTTTTTACAGATTATTTCTGATAATATCCTGCCTCTTCTGATTTTCGTGGCTATCGGATATTGTATGGATCGGCGCTTTAAGCTGGATGTATCTTCCCTGACGAAACTGACCTTCTATGTGGTCCTCCCCTGCTTTATTTTCTACAGCATTTACGTGGCAAAGATCGATATGTCCATGTTCCATGTATTTCTGCTGTCCTTTGCACTCATGTTTATCCTGGGATTCATAGGCATGGCCATCGGGAAAATCCGGGGATATTCCATTTCCAAAACCGAGGCCTTCAAAAATGGGACCATGTTTTCCAATAACGGGAATATCGGCATTGCCCTGATTGCCCTGGTATTTTCCAATGCCCCCTATGTGGTGGACGGGAAAACGCCCTACCTGACCCTGGCCAGTGCGGCGGCTACCATGATGCTGGTACAGATGAATATGTGTCTCAATACCCTGGGCCTCTACCAGGCCGGGAAGGGGAAACTGACACCCCGGGATGCCCTGTCTGTGGTCTTCCATATGCCTGTGCTCTATACCCTGGCGGCGGTGTTTACTATCAAGTATTCCGGCTTTGATATGACCACTACCTTCCTCTGGCCTATTTTCCAGAACTGTGCCTCTGCCCTGGTGGCTATCGTCATGATTGCCCTGGGCATGCAGATTCATAGAAGTAAGATTTCCTTCGGTGATATAGATGCCTGGCTGGGCTGCTTTGTTCGTCTGGTGGTGGCGCCGGTGCTGGCGTTCCTGCTGATTAAGGCCTGGGGCATCATGGGTGTATCCTTTGCACCGGCCGTGAGCCAGACCATACTCATTATGGCTTCTGTTCCGGCGGCAGTGAATTCCGTACTTTACGCCGTGGAATTCCACAACTGCGAGGACTTTGCTACAGAACTGGTGATGATGAGCACCTTCCTTTCCTGCATTACCATGACCGGTACCATTTACCTGGCCCGTATCCTCTTTCCGGTGTTTTAGGGAAGGAGCCGTGGCAGGGTTGTCTCCCTTGATTCCGGATTTCTTATATTTCTCATAGGGGATGGAAAATCAGCGGGCCCAGCGGGATCTCTCATGACCTGAGGCCCATGATTCGAGAAGACTATAAAAAGGGGCGGTGAAGAAATGATCTCCATTCCTTCACCGCCCCTTTTCCTTTTCATCATGGCAATCCGGCGTCAGTACTTTCCTTCCAGAAGCTTTTGAATCCTTTCAGCCAGATGCAGGCGCCACACCAGGAAGGGACCGCCGATGACCCCGAAAAGGGCCTGCAGGATTTCGTAGGGTAGCTTGATCCAGGCATAGGCAGGCGTGCTGTATACATAGGCCCGGCCCAGGGAGTAGCCCACCACCATGATCAGGGCACCGGTGAGCAGGGCAGTCCACAGGGACAGGAAAGGCCTGCTCCTGAAGCAGTGGCGGTATATATAGGAAATGGCCATGGCCTGGAGACCATGGGATGCAAGGGATACGAACATGGGCAGAGGATAAAAGAAGAAATCTCCCAGAAAGGCACCGACACCGCCTACCAGGAAGGCACCGGCGGGATCCAGAATCAGGGCCGCCGTCACGATGATGATATCGTTCAGGTAGAGGTGGCCGCCGGGGACAGGCAGGCCAAAGGAAGAAAGACCGATGTTCATGGCCATCATAAGGCCGCAGATGGTGAGCCACCTTGTGTTATGGCGGATTCCGGCTGCCGGCAGGGACGGTGAAACAGTTTCATGAGTCATAGTGATATCTCCTTTGCGTTTTGTTATGGTATGAATTATAATATGAAACTGAACTTATTAAAATTACCAGAATGTGACAAAAAAGTATAATCAGAAGAGTCCTCTATACTCTTTGCGCTGGAGGGCGCAGTGAATCCAAAGGAGACATCCATGACCGGCTACATGAAACTTTATACCCAGCTTCGCGAAAAAATTACCCGCCGGATTTACCATGAAGGGGATCGGCTTCCTTCCAAGCGGCAGCTGGCAGATGAATCGGGGTACAGCGTCATTACAGTGGAGCATGCCTATGAGCTTCTGGCCGAGGAGGGGTATGTGGAGCCCCGGGAGCGGAGCGGATACTATGTGATTTACAAGGAAGGCGATTCCTATCCCGTAGGAGAAGGGAAAAAGGTCCGGCGGCGCCTGTCGGAACGGGTGGTGGTGGAAAGACGGGATGAAGGGGAACGGGATCTGTTTCCCTTTTCTGCCTTTGCCAGGACCATGAGAAATGTACTTTCCAATTACGGAGAAAAGATTCTGGATCCGTCGCCCAATAAAGGCTGCGTGGAGCTCAGGGAAGCGCTGGCATCCTACCTGGCCCGGAGCCGCCACATGGAGGTATCGCCAGAGGCCATCCTTATTGGTTCCGGGGCGGAATACCTCTATGGCCTCAATGTGCAGGTGCTTGGAAGAAACCGTGTCTATGCCCTGGAAAATCCGTCCTACGAAAAAATCAGGAAGGTCTATGAGGCCAGTCAGGTGCCGCTGGAGATGCTCACCATGGGGAAAGAAGGCATAGAGACTGAAGAACTCCAGCGCAGCCGGGCGTCGGTGCTTCATGTGACTCCCTTCAACAGCTATCCCTCCGGTATTACCGCCAGCGCATCCAAGCGGGCCGAGTATATTCGCTGGGCCCGGGCGAGAAAGGGCTATATCATTGAAGATGATTTTGATTCGGAGTTCACCCTTTTGTCCAAGCCCGAGGATACCCTGTTCTCCCTTTCGCCGGGGGGAGGGGTAATTTACATGAACAGTTTTTCCAAAACCATTGCTCCCTCCATCCGGGTGGGGTACCTGGTGATTCCGGAATCCCTTCTTCCCCTCTATGAGGAAAAGGTGGGGTTCTATTCCTGCACGGTGCCGGTGTTCGATCAGCTGGTGCTGGCTGAATTCATTATGAGTGGCCGGTTCGAACGGCATATCAATCGGGTGAGAAGAAGGAGGAGAAAGATGGAGGCCTTAAGGAAGCGCTGATTCATTCTCCCGCTTTGCTGAGAAAGAAATAAAAAAAGTCCCTCTTCCAGAAGAACTGATGAATCAGTACTTCCGGAAGAGGGACTTTTCTTTATTCGGACAGTGCTTTTTCCAGGGCCTTTGAAAGCTGGTCGGCACAGGAGGTGCCTTTTCCGGCACATTCATTGCCCCGGAGAATGTCCGCTGCCTCCTGGGCGCTTCTTCCTTCCAGCAGTTTTCCGATGGCCGAGAGGTTTCCCGGGCAGCCGCCCTGAAATTTCAGATGATGGATTCTTTTTTCCTCATCCAGGTCAAAGGTGATTTTCCTTGCACATACCCTCTGAGGGGTAAATTCATAGCTTTTCATTTCATTCATCCTTTCTGCATTTCTTTTCCCGGCATGTCCTGGTCCAGAAACTCTTTCATGTGATTCCGGTACAGGTGGAAGATGCCGTATACATACTGCTGCTTTTTGACCAGGTTATCATTGGCATACCAGTCTTTAATCAGCTTTCCGCCTACCAGCACGCTGCCGAAGGGCACCAGCAGGGCGACGCAGAGCATGCCTATGAGCTGCAGGGCATCCAGCCGCCGGGGGCTTTTGATGACATCCCCGAGATTGCAGAGGGCCTTCAGCTCTGTCAGAAATTGGCTGTACACTTCATGGTCTTTCAATGCCTTTTCATTGACGGTGAGAAAAGCGTATCGGCCGGTCCAGCCATAGGTGATGCCGTATTTCGTAAATCGGACCTCCATGGTTTCGGGAAGCCATCGGCCCTGTTCCGGCAGACCGATAAAGAGCACGGGATATTTGGCAATGATGGTGTTTTTATGGAGACGCCACTGGTCTTCATTCATGGTGATGACACGGAGGTGGGGCTCCAGGGCGGGGTCCCGGTCTTTCATCTCATCTTCCCGGATCAGGTGGAGAATTTCATTGGACAGGCCGGCATCGGGCCGGGAAGAAACGATGCACAGAGTTTTTTTCGTAGGAAGCCCCTCCTTTCCAGAAGTGCGAATCCATGCAGAAGGCTGATTTCATAATATTTTTTATGGCTTCTGGCGGCAGAAAAGTCCCCTTTACTGCATACCATTTCCGAAATAAAATCAGCGAGCACTTTAATCGGTGCTTTGCTCATGGCGGTTTCTTTTTCTATCATATCACGGAAAGAAGGTGGTGAGAATATATTTTTCATCCTTTCAGCACACACCGGGGAAGGAGTCTACAAATTCGATACGGATATCCGGGAAGCTGTCTACGAACTGGATAGTAAAGTCTTCCCCGTAGTCCACAAACTGCCATTCTCCGATGTCATCAGGGAAGGAATCCACCGTTTTTACCTTCAAATCCGGGAAGGAAGAAACCACCTGTACTTTCAGGTCCGGGAAGGAGTCCACCACCCGTACCCGTCCGGCAAGGCGTATGTTTTTAAAATATCCGTCCCTGTTGATGGGACTGGCAGCTTCTGCTGCGCTTCCTGCCAGAAGGAGCAGGAAAAAGGTTAGGATACAGCATATTTTTTTCATAAGGAGCCTCCTTTTTTTGAAAATAAAAGGTGATTGATTTTTATATATTATATAACATGAGCATGACATACTCTGTCCTTAAAAACCTGATTTTTTAAATTTTTATTTGCAATAGGAAAAGGAATGTGGTAGAGTATTCCTATCTTCACAAAAGCGTTGACAGGAAGCATTAAAAATCCCTACTTGCTTGCAGAGAGTCATTGGATGGTGAAAAATGACAGAAGCGGATTTTGAACTCGTCCCTGAGCTGCAGTGCTGAACAGGTAGGCACTGACGGAATCTGACCGTTATCAGCATGAGTGCATGCCTTTGGCGTGAATAAGAGTGGTACCGCGAGTCTTCGTCTCTTTGAGACGGAGACTTTTTTATTTGGTAGTATAGGAGGTTTTTCAATGGGTATGACAATGACACAGAAAATCCTGGCAAAGCATGCAGGACTTGATTCTGTGAAAGCGGGAGATTTGATTTACTGCAGTCTGGATTTGGTGATGGCCAATGATATTACGGCGCCGCCATCTATTGCAGCTTTCAAAAAGGTAGGCCGTCCTGTATTTGACAGAGAAAAAATCGTACTGGTGCCGGACCATTTCCAGCCGGCCAAGGATATCAAGTCCGCCGGCCTTGCCAAGATTGTCCGGGATTTTGCCAGGGAGAACGGGATTGTCCATTATTTTGAACAGGGTCGGGTGGGCATTGAACATGCCCTCCTTCCGGAAAAAGGACTGGTAGGCCCGGGCATGGTTACCATAGGTGCTGATTCCCACACCTGCACCTATGGGGCCCTGGGCGGCTTCTCCACCGGTGTAGGTTCCACGGACCTGGGTGTGGCTATGGCCACCGGCGAAGCCTGGTTCAAAGTGCCCGATGCCATCAAGGTGGTGCTCACCGGTACAAAGCCTTCTGACATTACCGGCAAAGATGTCATTCTCACATTGATCGGCATGATTGGCGTGGACGGAGCTCTTTACAAGTCCCTGGAATTCACGGGTCCCGGAGTTTCTTCCCTCTCCATGGCCGACCGCTTCACCATTGCCAATATGGCCATTGAAGCCGGCGGCAAGAATGGTATTTTCCCGGTGGATGAAAAGACAAAGGCCTATATTGAAGGCCTGTTTACAAAGCCCTATGATGTGGTGGAAGCAGACGATGATGCCCATTACGAGAGGGAAGTAGTCATCGATCTGTCCTCCATGAAGCCTGTGGTTTCCTTCCCCCATCTGCCGGAAAACACAAAGGTGGTAGGCACCTTTGGAGACATTCCCATTGACCAGGTGGTTATCGGTTCCTGCACCAATGGACGGCTGGAAGATCTGGCCATTGCAGCCCGTATCTTCGAGGGACACAAAGTGCATCCCCGGGTGCGGTGCATCGTGATTCCTGCCACCCCGGCCATTTACCTTGCCGCCATGCATGCAGGCTACATTGATACCTTTATCAACGCAGGCTGCGCAGTGTCTACACCAACCTGCGGCCCCTGCCTTGGCGGATACATGGGCATCCTGGCCAGCGGGGAGAGATGCGTTTCCACAACGAACCGCAACTTCATAGGCCGCATGGGACCTACAGATTCTGAAATTTACCTGGCCGGCCCGCAGGTGGCTGCTGCCAGTGCTGTGATGGGACGGATTGCTGCTCCCAGGGAGGTGGAATAATGGCTGTTTTAGAAGGAAAAGTTTGGCGCTACGGAGATAATATCGATACCGACGTGATTATTCCGGCCCGGTACCTCAATACCTTTGATCCAAAGGAACTGGCCAAACACTGCATGGTGGACATTGATAAAGACTTTGCCCAAAAAGTCAGACCCGGGGACATTATGGTAGGCGGAAAGAATTTCGGCTGCGGCTCTTCCAGAGAGCATGCACCGGTGGCTATCAAAGCCTGCGGTGTACCGGTGATTATTGCCGCCTCCTTTGCCCGGATTTTTTACAGAAACGGGATTAATGTAGGACTGCCTCTCATGGAAATTGGTGATAATGTGGAACGGATTCATGCAGGAGACAAACTGTCTGTGGATCTTTCCTCCGGGAAAATCAGGGATATCACTACAGGAGAAACATTCCAGGCAACACCGCTTCCCGGTTTTATCCAGGACATTGCCAAAGCAGGCGGATTGATTCAGTACGTAAAGGAGTATCGGTAATATGGGAAAGCATATCGTAGTTATCCCGGGAGACGGCATTGGAAGGGAAGTCACCGATGCTGCTGTGGAAATCTTAAAAAAGACAGATGAAATCTACCATTTGGATTTCACCTATGAATGGAAAGATGCCGGCGGTACGGCCTATGACAAGTACGGCGTGCCGCTGCCGGAGGAAACAGTGAATGCCTGCCGGAAGGGAGACGGCATCCTCTTCGGCGCCGTAGGCGGAGACCAGTGGGACCACCTGGAACCATCACTGCGGCCGGAAAAGGCCATCCTGGGCCTTCGGAAATCCCTGGGCCTTTATGTGAACCTTCGCCCTGTAAAAATCCAGGATTCCATGATTGAATACTCACCGCTGAAGCCCGAAATTGCCAGAGGCACCGACATTATGATTGTCCGGGAACTGGTGGGCGGTATTTATTTCGGAAAACGGTGCGAATCGGAAATCAATGACGGCGTGGAACGGGCCTGGGACGTAGAAAGCTACTCCGTTCCTGAAGTGGAAAGAATTACCCGCTTTGCCATGGAAGCAGCCAGAAAGCGCCGCGGCCATGTGACAAGCGTAGACAAATCCAACGTGCTGGCCTCCTCCCGCCTGTGGAGAAGGACAGCTGTCCGGGTTCATGATGAAGAATATCCCGACATCCAGCTGGACCACATGTATGTGGATAACTGCGCCCAGCAGTTTGCCATCCATCCCTCTTTCTTTGATGTGGTGGTGACAAGCAACATGTTTGGCGACATCCTTTCCGACGAAGCAGCTGTCCTTTCCGGCTCCATCGGCATGCTGCCCTCCGCTTCCATTGGGAAGGAAACAAGCCTCTACGAACCGATTCACGGTTCCGCCCCCGATATTGCAGGAAAAGGGATTGCCAACCCCATTGCCACCATCCTTTCTGCCGCTATGATGCTCCGCTACTCCTTCAACGAAGACCGGGCAGCTGATGCCATTGAGAAAGCGGTGAATCACACCCTGGAAGACGGATACCGTACCGGCGATATTTACAGAGAAGGCATGAAAAAGGTGGACGGTGAAGGCATGACAGAAGCCATCCTTCAGCATCTTCACTGATTCATACATTCTTTCAATGATGTAATGAAAAATAAAAAGGCCCTTTGCCATTCCGTGGCAAAAGACCTTTTTATTTTGGATAAACCCATCTTGGGAGATAGGGAAGCGGCTGAAGACCGGCCCCTTTTATGATAAAATAAACAGAGGTTAATGATTGATAATCTGTTATGTAAAGGGGCAGCAGCAGGAGGAAAAAATGGACGCAATTCAATGTCTGATTTCACGCAGAAGCATCAGGGAATACACCGACGAACCGATTTCAGCCCAGGAAATTGAAAATGTGGTGGAAATCGCCCAGATGGCATCGTGCTGGGAGAATACCCAGCCCATCCGGTATGTGGCAGTACTGGATAAAGAACTGAAAAATAAGATTGCCGATGATTGCACGAAGAAATTTCCATGGAATACAGAAAACATTCATGCCGCACCGGCACTGGTGGTGCTCTGCGCCATCAAAGGCCTTTCCGGCTTCGAGCCCGACGGCACGCCATCGACCACGAAAGGAACTCACTGGCAGTCCTTTGATGCCGGTGTAGCAGCTGCTCATTTCTGCCTGGCCGCCAATGCGCTGGAACTGGGCACTCTGATTATGGGCCGTTATGATGAAGAAAAAATCAGGGAAATTCTTTCTCTTCCCGAAGAGTATGACGTATCTGCCATCATTGGCGTCGGTCATCCGGCAGTCATTCCGGCGGCCAACGAAAGAAAGCCTCTGAAAGAAGTACTGACCTTCCGGTAAAGGAACCATGCAAAAGCTGCGGAATCACAGGAAGATTCCGCAGCTTTTTATCATGGTTACTTTCTTGCCTTTCCTGCTTTTGAAAATATATTGAATCTGTTATAATTATTTAGTACAGGTATTACAAGAAATGAATCTTTTACAGATAGATATAGACATAGGGAAGTACTGATTCATCCATAGAACCTGCTTTTATAAGAATCAAAGCAGGCCATGCGTTCATCAGCGCTTCCATAGAGGACAAGAGAGGCAGGGAATAGTTATGACAGAGAAAGAAACAGATCGGGATGATAAGAAAACGGAACGAGTCCTTTTCCTGTGGGATCGGCTGAGCCGGGGAGGTTCGGTGAGCAGGCAGGAAATGGTGGAAACCTTTGGTGTCAATCTGCGGACCGCCAGCCGATATCTGGCAGAAATCCGGAAATATCTGGCGGAAAGGGAAGAGCAGGACCATGTGCACCGGGAACTCTACTATGACCGGGCCCGGAAAGTCTACCGCATTCGCGAACTGGAAGAAGAAATGATCCGTCCCAGTGAACTGTATGCCATCGGGAAAATCCTTCTTGCCAGCCGGGCCTTTCATAAAAAGGAACTGGAATCCCTGCTCCGCCGCCTCCTGCAGTCAGCAGTACTGGGCACCGACAAAAAAGAAGTAGAGCGTTATATACGAGGCGAACTCTTCGACTATCTGGACCCGGCCCATGAAAAGCCGGATGTGGAGAACCTGTGGATCGCGGCAGGAGCGGTTAAGAAACACCATGTCCTTTCCTTCGATTACCGGCGGCAGGGGGAAAAAGAAGCAAGTCCCCATGAAATCTGTCCGGAAGGAGTCCTTTTCTCAGAGTACTATTTCTACGTGGTAGGCATACCGAAGGCAGAAGAAAAGCTGGCCGGCGCCGATACGAGAGTCTACCGGCTGGACCGTATGAGCAGCCTTATGGATACTGGCGAATCTTTTACCGTCAATTACGGCAGGCGCTTCAGAGAAGGCATTTTCAAAAACAGCATCCAGTATATGTATGGCGGAAGACCCGAACATATCCGTTTCCTCTATAGAGGCCCCAGCCTGGAAGCCGTGCTGGACAGGCTGCCTACAGCCAAAGCAAAAGCCCAGAAAGACGGCAGTTTCCTTATCACCGACGTCATCCGCGGCGACGGTATCCTCATGTGGCTCCTGAGCCAGGGAAAGCGGGTGAAAATGCTTTCGCCTACCTCCCTTCGGGAAAAGTGGCTGAAAGAAGCAGAAGCCATCTGCCTGGAAAATGAAGAAAAGGAATAGGAAGCTATGATTATCAATACGGGGCAGCGCACCGACATCCCTGCCTTTTACACTCCCTGGTTCCTGAACCGGCTGAAAGATGGATTCGTCATGGTAAGAAATCCTTTCCACCATTCCCAGGTCACCTGCTATGCACTGCATCCGGAAGTGGTGGATCTTATTTGTTTCTGCACAAAAAATCCGGGTCCCCTTCTGCCCTATGGAGATATACTTTCGCCTTTCCAGCAGCTCTGGCATGTAACCATTACCCCTTACGGGAAAGATATAGAGCCCCAGGTGCCGGATAAAAAGAAAATTATCGAGTTTTTTCGCACCCTGTCAGACCGCCTTGGACCGTCCCATCTGTGCTGGCGCTATGACCCGGTGCTTCTTTGGGGAAATTACGACATCAATTATCATATCCGCGCTTTTTCCACCCTGGCAGAAGCACTGGAAGGATATACCTATACCTGCATTTTCAGCTTCATTGACCTCTACGGGAAAACTCTCAGGAATTTTCCCATGGCCCGCCGTGTAAGCCATGAAAACCAGCTCTTCCTGGTAGAAAAATTTGTGGACATAGCAGGAAAACACGGCATGAAACTGGTTTCCTGCCTGGAAAATCCATCATTCGCAGCCCTGGGAGTGGATACCACAGGGTGCCTCACAAAGGAAAAAGTGGAAGATCTCCTGGGCGCAGCCCTCAAAATTCCTTCCTATGAAAACAGGCATGTCAGAAAAGGATGCGCCTGCCTTCTGGGCCATGACATAGGCGCCTACAGCAGCTGCGCCCATTTCTGCCGCTACTGCTATGCCAATGAAAACAGGGCAGCCGTAATGGAAAACAGGAAGCAGCATAACCCCCTTTCCCCCTTTCTTTTGGGCGAAGCGGAAAGGGGAGATGAAATTAAAAACGCCCGGCAGGAAAGCTGGATAGACAGGGAAACAAGCCTTTTTTAACAAAAATCAAAAATATTCTTGACAGAGGAAGACGTAATTGCTATAATTTATTACGCTGAATCTTGAGACAGCCGAAAGAAAAATAAAAAGCTGTTGACAGAGAAAAGCAAATGTGATATTATCA
>ULMP01032859.1_pt1 | contig 20651 bp, 48 predicted proteins | sample 1951681 | NCBI WGS metagenome assembly ULMP01 (sample SAMEA4835553, study PRJEB28245) | human gut metagenome | biome: gut microbiome; material: fecal sample | place: Denmark | collected 2008 | reverse complement strand
AACCATTACAACCTTCATATTCTATTAAAGAATAACATAAATCTTTAATACGAACTACTTCATTTTTAAATAGTTTCATAATAAAAAAATAAAAAACCCTCCTAGATATTCTAGAAGGATTAGTAATTCATTAAATTAATATAATTAATTAAAAATCACATATTTGCTCCCTCGCGAGATCCTGCCACCCGATGTTCAGTTTTGAAGACTGACATATTAACTTTTATATGACGAGGGAATGATATTTAGTACTTTTTATGGAAAAGTACTAAACCATATACTACAATTATTATTCCAAAATAAACTTTCTACCAAAATGAATTAATAATCCAATTTCTACTAGAAAATTAATTATTGAAACAATAATTTCAAAAATTCCAGCGGCTGCAGTTCCTACAGCCATAACATTCCAAAATGCTGCTGATGAAATAATTATGACTAGAAACATTATAAACAAGCCAAATATTTTAAGAGCCTTTTTACTTCTTGAATTCATTTTTTATTTGATTAAATTTAACTTGACTACCAACATACATTCTAGCAGTGGTAATATCAAATTCAAAATTATTATATAATGGAGCTACTATTCGTATAACAGCACCACTAGTTCTAATTAATTTTAAAACTTCTCTAAAACCATCTAAACCGCAAGCATGACCATCTGGAAGCATTGTAAAAGCGTATTTTCCTCTAACAAGCAAATTTCCATTTTCACAGATTCCAATTAATACAGACACAAAACCCTCGTCAGTAGTTGTAAAATATTGATTTTTAGCAACTATCATTAAGATTCCAGAATCAGTAAATGTAACTGCTTTATTTCCAGATTCATATATATAACTCCATTCAGATGGAATTCCTTTTAATTCATCACCAGGTATATACTGTCTTCTCCATTGTGCAGAAAGATTTAAACACAATATACTACAAATTAAAAGGAAAAATAATCTTTTCATTTCTTACTTCTTTTTATTTTTTCTTTCTTCGTAAATAATATGACCTTCAATTCCAAAGATCAATCCTAAAATAAAACTACAAATGCTATATGTTAATGTTCACATAATAAATTATTTATAAATCGTCATCTTCGTAATAATAATCTTCTTCATTATAATATTCTTCAGATCCAGAATCATCTCCAATCGGATTATCAAAACCATATAGCAAAGCAGTCGCCTTAAACAAAGGTAAACCGTACATTGGATAATCCTCTGGGTTCCAATCTTTTAAATAATTTTCAAGAATTTGGTTCCAAGTAAGAACAATATCAAACATTATACTGGCAGAAATACCTCGTTGATTTAGAGCTTTTTCAAATCCAAATTCAACATCTTTTCTAAGTTGTTGAATTATATTCTCTTCAGTCCAATCTTTTATTTTTGAATCATCCCATTCTTCTATAGATTCATCAGTAAAAATATTTAATTTTTTTAATTCTTCTTTTGTACAGAATTGAGCTAACCTAGTACCGAATCTATTAAAGGGTTGAGACTCAAAATCATTATAATGCTCTATAACGTAATCTTTTGTTAACATTATTTGTAATAACTAAAATAAGCAGAAGGAGTTATATGTTCAATAACTGGTCTTCCTATAAAATCTTCTATATTTTTAATATTTGTTAAACTCATTGCCTCACGCAAATAATGTTTAAAATTATCTACCCATGTTGCAAGTTTATATTCTACTGGAAGCATAATACTAATTCCTTCAGAAGTTTTAAGTTGATCTTTTGATTTACCCATAATTAGTTGTGCTTTTTTTGTAGACATTCCAAAATGCTCTCTTTCAACAACTTTCTTATGAATATATTTCTTTTTTGAAACATTATCTCCTACAAGAGATTCCTGAGATTTAGCAAAAATACTGCCAAGCATTACATAATCTGCACCTAACGCAAGTGCTTTAATAATTTGATCGAAATTCTTAAAACCACCATCTGCTACTATTTTTGGAATAGATTTATATATAGGAAGTTGTTCTTTATAATATTCTACATCCTTTTTAATTTCTGAACATTTTACAATCAATGAAGCCATAGGAGTATAACATCCTGAATTAGAAGAAGTTATACAACAACTTCCAGAACCTACGGAAATTCTTACATAATCAACTCCTGCTCTAGCATATTCTTTATACGTTTCAGGATTAGCAATATTACCTGCCATTAAAATTAATTTGTCTCCAAATTTTTCTTTTGCTTTAGAACACAAATCAATTGCTTTTTTCATATGACCATTTGCAATATCTAGACAAATCTTTACAGTTCCTTTTAATTCAGATTCCTTTACAAATTCGTCTAATTCATCTAATCCCATTGCAACAAAAGTTTTATCACAGAGTTTTAGACGAGTATCATAACCAATTGTTCTTGGTATAATTGTATTAATTTGTTGATTAGCATATAATTCCCAGTTTTTATCATTAATTACACTGGCCATTGGTGCAGTAAAAAGTGGTAACATACCAGTTTCCTGATAATTAACCGAACAATCTCCCCTATGTTCAATATAAGTTACTACAGAGGGAATAATTGTAATATCATCTAATCCGTAAAGCATGGTTTGTTAAAATATAAAGTTAAATTATTTTTTTTAATTTTTATTTCATCAGAAAGATTAGTAGTTATAAACCATTCATTTACAAAAGAATTATCATCTTTACAATAACTAACTAATATTCTTCTACGAGTTTTACTCCAAATAATTCCAGAGTAAATTTTATCATCATCTTGTATCCAAACATCATCAAGAATTTCACAGTTTTTAACTGTATGTATTTCATTCTTAACAACTTCAGGTTTTAAAAATAGTTTAGAAATCAGATTCAGAATCCAATTCATAATCTCAAATTTCTTGTTTTCTCCTAACTCTTTTATGGTCAGGGTATTTCTCTTTCTTGTTTATTTTATTTTTCTTTTTAAATTTTTGAATTGGAATTTCCAAAACATCATTTTCCAATTCTAGCAGTTCACGATCACTAATCTTGCTCATTAGAAGGAGAATTTTCGTCTATGTAAGTTTGCATTGATTTTCTAATTGTAGTAGGAAGAAAAGTTAAACCAGTCATAAGAGTTTGTAGAGCCTCTATACAATCCTCTCCAGAAATATCTTCAAATGGAGTTTCCCATACAATTTTTTTATCTGATTGTTCTACTGTAAATCTTGTAAATTTATCTTTATTCATCATACATTTTTAATTTAGAACCATTTAAATCACAAATATTATTTTTATTATCTAAAATAAAAGCATTTTTACAATCAAGACAAGCCCAATTAGGAGTAACATAAGGAGTTTTTAACATAGTATGTCCAAATATTTGATATCCAAATCGTTTTGAAATTAGTTCCCTAGCATCTCTCCAAACAATTGAACCTGCTAAATCCCAGCCTCCACGATAGGAAGAGCAGGGAGCAAGTAAATCAACTACTTCTTCAATATTATTTTCTTTATATTTTTTATTAAGAAGTTTTAATTGTTTATTTGCTTTTATATTAGGAAAATATTTGTTAATCCATTCATCTGCTATACCGGCATGACTAAAAAGGAATCTTTCATAGTTTTGTTCAAATTTATAAAATATCTCAAATAAATCAAAATTATCTTTAAATAAATTTTGAATTTCTTTGTAATTAAAAACATCACAACGACAATTACAAATATCTTTGGAAATAGCATAAGATTGATCGTGATTGCCTTGTAATAGAACGACTTGCAAGAAATTTTCTTTCTTAAACTCTAAAATTTCTTTAAAATTATCTAGTGCATTAAGATTTGAAACTCCCTCAAATCCATAAGGATCTAAATAATCTCCTAAAAATATAATTTTCTCAAATTCATCTTTTCTAGGAATTACATCTTTCCAAAATTGTCTACCATGGACATCTGGTATAATCGCAATCATGTTAATTTGAAATTAAATAAATTATTAAGAAAATTAACATAAAAAATAAAACTAAAGCTAAGGGAATCCACAAAGGAGCAAATATCCACCACCAACTCCAAGTAATTACTCCACAAAGTTTTAATATAAGAAAAATAAAAAATAAAATGCAGAAAAATCCGCTACTACAACCAATTTTTAAATCCATAATTAAATTATTTGAACAACTAATTCTAATCTTCTAGCTTCTATCCAACAAATCTTTTTTGTATAAACATCTCGAATACAAGCTTTTTCTTTTGAACCATTACCATGCATACCTAAAGTTAATAACTCAAAACATTTATCCCATTTAGGTACATAAACAATACTAAGTATAGAAATATTATTTTTAGGTAATGGAATTGTTTTGTACTTTTTACCTTTATAAATCCAATTTGCCATAATAAAAAATAAGAACCGGAAGAAAACTAAGGAAAACTTCCGGAAAGAAAATAGGAGGTGCAATAAATTAAAATTAAACAACTAATCACCTTAGTTTTTTGTCACGCTAAGCAGATTCGAACTGCTGTGTTCGGAATGAAAATCCGAGATCCTAACCACTAGATGATAGCGTGAAATAATCTCCCTAACAGCACTCCTTGTAATAGCAATTTTGGCTACTACGTGGGCTGTTGTACGTTTCTCATACTCAAGGTTTCTGGTTTGAAGATTGCTACTATAAACCTTTTTTCACTGGTTTCGAGAACACCATAAAACTACTAATTTTACAGAATCAGTTAAAACTGGTAGAACCCCTGACGATTGGTTCTACAACCGATCCTTCGTTACCATATTTATACTCCTACGAAGTCAGAGTTATAATAGCTTTTCCCATGTATCAACAAAATAATTAGAAGAAATCTGCTTCATAGAAGTTCGAACAATTTCTCCATTACACAATTTATAATTAGTAATCTTATAACTAGAAGCAATCGTATCTACAATTTTTTTATAAAAAATATCATCTGAAACAGTTTTAATATTTTTAGATAGTAATTTTACTAATTTTCTAGATTCAGCTTTAGTTAAATCAAAAGTAATTTTCATTTAAATATTATTTTTAGACGTTTTAAGACACTTTTACATAAAAGATGAGTAATTTATCATCTTTATATAAATAATTCGTTAAAAGGGCTTTATTTTCCACCTACCAAAACATTTAAAATCATCATGGAAATTATCCCAATTCATACACAAACTATATAATGGACATATAAAACAATCAACGTCACCAATATTACTAATCCAAAATTTATTTCCTCTAATTATAAATTTTTCATTTATAAATCTAGTCATTCTTAACTATTTCACAACGACCGTGACATTTAATTATTTCAGTAGGAATACAACCTATCATAAATGGACAAAAATTACATAGAGGAAATCTAACAGTTCCATTTATATTTTTTATAAAATAGGAATTTCCTTCATATAAAAAACTCTCATTAAGTAATCTTTTCATTTATAAATCTAGTCATTTTTTCACTATTTTACAACAACCATAACAATCAATTATTTCGGGGAAAATAAAATAAACTTTATTAAATGGGCAAGAATCACATATATAAGGTTGAAAAGTTTCAACTACATCTTTTATAAAATAGGAATTTCCTTTATATAAAAACTTTTCATTAAGTAATCTTTTCATTATTCATTTCAGAATCTAAAATATAATAAGCTTGTTTTCCTCTCTGCAAAAAAGATTCCAAATTAATCCAAATAGCTTCATAACCAAATGATGCATTTTTATACCATCCTGATTTTTCTGCTGGAATTAATTTTTCTCTCCAAGTTTTAAAATATTCCTTTCCTTTATATATTTTGTGTCTAGATTCATCAAAACAACTAGCACAAGTTTCCCAGCAAATTAGATCATCAAGATCATATTTATAATATTCTCGCATGGGAACTTCTACTTTAGTATATTTATATTCATTTGTATGAGAATTATAGTTAATATCTCTATATTTGCTAAATTCCTCCCAAGATTGAATATTTTCTTTTTCTATAAAATTAAAAATAGTTTCCAAAGGATTATATTCATCTTCGGAATTCCAACGAGTAATTGATAAACTAAAAGGCATAAAAGCCAAATGGTTTAAAATTTCCTTCCGTATATCAAGTGCAGTAAACTCTCTTTTTTCCTTAGAAAGTTTTTTATAATAATGTTGAGGAATTTCATAAGATAAGCAAGAGACATAAGTTTTACGTCCAATAGCATATCTATATGAAGTTCACATCAACATTTCTTCAAAATCACTAATCATAATTTACAGCTTTTTTATAATCTTCACAAATTTTATCTATAATTATATCTAATATAGCTAAATCTGAATGCCTATCATCTGGATCAATGCCTCTAGATTTAAGCATTTCATCAGTTACTTGAAAACCGGGAGTTACTAATTTATATAATTTATCAAAACATTTCCATTCTAGATCATTCTTTTTCCAAAACTTCTCAACTATATCAGGGTCTAGTACATTAGTTTTATCATATTTCAAACTATAAATAGTTGGAAATTCATCTTCTTCATATTGAACGTAAGCGTAAACATCACTTGAGCCAGAGCCTTGAATTATATATGGTTTTATATATTCAAGAAAATTCTCAATTATACCTCCATTTTTACAATTAGATCTAAAACTAAGTTTATAATCTTTACTTATATCATCTTTATAAAAAGAAGGTTTAGAATCCGCACAACCAAAATAATAAGATCCACTATAAATAATATAGCATAAATTATATTTCTTTTCAAATTCTTCTATTTCCTTTTCAGAAAAAGTTTGATCTATAAATCGTTCATTATATATTTTTTCTTCATAGTTTTTCGGATTCTCATATTTTGGTTTTTTCTTTGAGTTAATTGCTCAATCAAGAGCTTCAATTAAAATTCTAGGCGTATTTTCAGATAAACTACATCCTAGAATTAATTCTGTATACATTCCCATAATTTCTTCTTATATTATTTAAATATCTATAATGAACTTATCAGCCAATTCAGATAAACCACATAACCGCAGCGCGTGCTGCAACTCGTGGACGTACTTAACTTGCATGCATAATGAGGTATTCTCATTCTTAATTGTAATCTTAAAGGGATCATCTTCTGAAAATCTCCACCAAAGAATAACTTCTGGATTAAAGTTATTTTGTATAAATATAGATTCATCAAGTATAATTGGATAGACATCCTTCTCCCTAAGCATGAATATACTCGCTAAAGGCGTTATGATACCGATAGGCTCATCATCGTTGAAACTTAAAGATATAACATTTACAGGATCTCCAAGGTAGCTAACCCAATCTCCTATTTGTAGTTCAAAAACTTCCATATTATTCCTCCCATTCGATTTTAACTGTAGCAATATAATGTTGAAGTCCACACTTTTTACTCATAGCTTCTGCTACCTCTTTTGAACTGTAAACGCTCCCAAGGTAGGGACCTTCAGAAAGGTTGTATAAGTTCACCCAACCCTCATGCTTTTCCGAAGCGAAGAATAAATCCATACATGAATCTGCACTCAAGTACCTTCTTCCACTAGGAAAATAGAAATAACAATCTTCACTTCCGCTACTCATAGTACAAAGAGCAACAACTGAATATTCTGTTCCTTTTCGGTCAGTACAAACAATTCTTGCGTTCCTACCGTCCCTTGTGACAACTTTTTTATTAGGGTCTTTTAAATATTCTTTTAAATCAAATTGTTTCATATCTTTTTAACTCTAAGCTTTCTTTATTATAATCGATGTTTAATATAAGTTTTATCTTCTTTTGTATAATTGCTAAGAATAAGATGTATCTTCACAAATTGTTTCTCCGCATAATTTAATTTCTACTGTGATATTGTGTTCGTCTGGCTCTTTATAAATACTATAATAGCCAACATCATGTTCTGGATGTCGAACTTCAACAGTTAAATTCTTTTTTAGAAATTGTATTAATTCTTTCTCGGTCATATTTATTCTTCCCATTCAACTTTAATTGTGCCTACATAACCACAATTCTTCGCGATAAATTTTTTTGCTTCGATTTCTGACTGATAAAAAAACGTACTACCAAGATGATAGTGAGCATTACCTTTATAAAGATTAGCCCATCCCTCGTGTTTTTCTGGAGCAAAGAAAAGATCAAGACGTGAGTCTACACCAAGATTATGTTTTCCATTGAGTGTATAAGAATAATAACAGTCGTGAGTAGGATCTACCCTGCAAATAGCAAGAACAGGGTAAGAGGTTCCTATCATATCTGTACAGACAATTTTCACACTCTTGCCGTCACGAGTGATAACTTTACGGTTCAGATTCTTTTGATATTCTTCTACAGTGAACTGTTTCATATTATCTATTTTTTTAATTTTTCAAATCTACGATCGCTCTGTTAACATGTCCAATCCTATTTTGGTGCTGATGAGGCCTAAGACCCGAGGCATGGATAAACCAATTCCCATCCAAGTTTGGTGATTGCCTCTGCTGCATCAGGAGTCAGGAGAAGTCCTTCCCAGTTGTAGTAGTCACTGAACCCACCATAACCACTCTTCTCCATCTTGATAGCACCAGCATCAATCAGAGTCTGGATTTTTTCTGGAGTGTTCCTCCACAGATTCCTCCTTTCCTTCCCATCATCTGCTGCAAGATACCAGAACTCATGCCGGCCATAATAAGTCTCTTCAAAAACCTGGAGCTTCTTTTCCCACGCCTTCTTCTGTATCTCCAGCCACTCCTCGGTATCGGGATTCTCCTCCGGGGTGAGATAAACTTTCCTGATAGCTAATCCCAGATTCTTCACAACACCCTTAGTGGATTTGCCGGTGGCCTTGGTAACGTCAAAGAGCTTAGGATTATCTTCGATATACTACATCAACACCGTCTTCTTGATTCCCAGCTCACTAGCGGTCTCGGTAACGAGGGCGAAGGTTGAACAGTTAACCCTCTGGATTAACGATACAATTCGGTAAACTTCAGAAATCTGGAGTTCTGACGGTTTCTCTTTTTTCAATCCCGGTTTCATAACTATTCCTCCCACCATTTATAGTAATTAGGACAATCCTCTCTTGTCCCAAGTAAATGCTTGGTTTCTTCGTTGTAGGGGATGCATTGTATCCAATGGGATGTAACACAGGTCACATTATAATAGGCATCATTACTTTCTTCAAACTTTTCGAAAAAATCAGCCATCCAATTATCACTCAAAAAGTCCCTGACAAGCACCTTGTCAAAAGGATGAAATGTTTCCACGTCAAATTTACTTACATCTGGTTCATCCCAAAATCTCACAAACTTAGACCAGTCCCTTTGGTATTTGGATGGATAAAGTAGACATTCTCCATCATATTTAGCATTCAATCTTCCATCTTTAGTAAGACTACTACGTGTTGTATTGATAATAGGCTCTACTATTATTGGATATTCATCATCAATTATTTCTCTTAATGCTACCTGTCCAAAAATTAAATGATAAAATTCAGTTCCTGCAGGGCATCCATCAAGGATTTTAGTTAGATCAAGATTTTCATTCATAACTATTCATTTTTTTAAATTTTAAAGTTATCTGCAAGTTCATCAAGTCCACACAAACGAAGTAAATGTTGATACTAAACAGGAACATTGTCTTTAAGCAACACCTTATCAATCAAGGGGATATATACACCTTGTTGTTCTTCAATCCAGTAAGGTTGGATTAGTTCTTTTAATTCCTTCATAGCTATCTACTATTAAATAAGCTATACACAATACTCCTTTCACTCACACTTGGATTATTATTTCTTTTCCAAGGCAAATTATGACTGGGGTCAAATATCTCATCATTACACTTCCTGCAGACGCCGCATATATTGTCTATATTGTCCCAGGGAATCCTGAATGGTTTGCCACATCTGGGGCAACGTGTCATAAGCTCATTTATATTCTTTGAAAAAATCTCTCGCTTCTGATTCTTGTGCCCCTTTCTTCCGAATATGCCTTCCCACCATGTGAACCACTCATACTCTTCAGTCGACATAAGATCCTGTTCATCATCCGAGATTTCAACAAGTTGGATATTAGAGAAGATATTCATACTATCCCCATTGAAATCCATATGTTCCGTAAGATCTACCTTTGGTGATAACATGGCTTACTTCTTGAAGATACTGCGGACTTTCTGGAAGAATCCGGCTTTCTTTTCCACGCCATTATCAACAACAAATGACGAGACAGGGAGAGACTGGTTTTCATTGAGGGTGATATGGCTCTCTTCCTTCTTGTTGTCAATCGTATATGTTTTCAACACTGCGACCAGCTCTTCAGATGACTTAGGAATGTTGGTGGTCACTACAGGAGACACATTCATCTTTTTCTTATATTGAGCGACCAGTTTGTCCAGGGTGAGATCACAGTACTCATCCACCCAGTCACCAAGGAAGTAGAAACGGTCCGCCACATTGGTCCTGTTCTTGAACACGCCAAATAGGATAGGGTCTTTATCCCTTCTCTCCTTCTCTATCTTCCTTTCCTCTTTGCCGGTATAGTCGGTGAACACCACATAAAACTCGTCAAAGATGTCCTTGGACTTTTCAATGGTATCGACAAGCTCATCAGGGATTTCTCTCATATAACGGGAGAGCTCGATAATCTTCACCGCCTTGCCCGCCACATTCTCGATGTAGTCCTCAATGGTATCCTTATAGATAAACGTGTTGATTCCCAACTCTATGAGTTTCTCCTCTTTGACCAGGGTGTCCGCCAAGAAACAGAGTTTCTTGAGAGATTCTACCTGTCCAAGCTTTTGGTATTTCTCCGCAAGCCTGATGAATGTGTCATATGATTTCTTGAGCGCATCTGTGGTGATAACATTCTTTGCGCCCTTGAGGTAATCAAAGTATTGACTCGGAGTAATCTCCTTTCCTTTGCTTTTATCTTTTACTTCCGCCATAGTTATTTTGTTTTTACGTTACTTAAGTCCAAAAAACTAAAATTTACATATTATTTATTTTTTACAATTTTATATGTCTTCCAAAATAGATAACAAACTACCAGGATATTGATAAGACAAATAAACCACTGAACCCCAAGAAAGACATAGGAGAAGAGTCCTGAAATACTAATTGAAATATCCACTACACCCAGGACGATAATCATAAAAATAAAAATAGAATTTTTCATATCTATTTTATTTAAATCTATTAATACCTCTTACTATAGAACTATAATTGCTATTTTTCCTTATCTCCAATAGCTTCATCCAGATACTTGTTAAGAGCCTGAAGAGCCTTATCTGGAATTTGAACAGCATTTTTGTTATGCTGTAAATACTCTACAGATTCTCCTACTCCATAAATTACTAGAGCTTCAGAAGTTGTAGGAATAAAAGCTCTTCCTATCAATCCAATAGCAAAAACAATTATAGAAATACACAATGTTTTTGATCCGATCTTAAGGAATCTCATTTTACTTTCTTCTCCATCAGGTATGTATTCAGGATCTGAAAGATATACAATAACCCAGAGAATTAAAGCAGCTCCAGCTAGGATTCCACTAATTATAAGAATTGTTTCTAATGCAGTTGTGATTGCTGACAATCTAGTAAACCAGTACATTTTACTAGTAAATGACATTAAAAATGTTAGTAGCATAGCTTTATATCTTCTCTAAAAATACACGAATACAAATAAAAATAAGCGATACGGCTATTACAAGAAGTGGAAAGGTAATTAGAAAGCCTTGGAATGAATCCTTACCCTTTAATATTTGTTTTCTTCTATCAGCGGGTAATTGATACCACGCTACTTCTTTTACCTTACCGTCGTAGGTTTTAATTTTATACAATCTTCTCTTTTGTATCTCTTTGTCTGAAATCATAAGTCTTAATTTTAGTAATGATTCTTTTCCTTCTTTCGTATGAAATCCTAATAAAACTTTAAGCCTTTAAGATTCAATATTCTCCTATGCATTAAAATATTCTTTTAAATTTTTCTCAATACTCATAATTATTCCTCCATTGCTTTCTTGAAATCATCAAACATCTCTGATTTACACTTCAACCACGGTCTTTCAGGCGTGCCGTCGTCAAAGAGGTAATTATTTACATGCTCCTGCAACCAATATATTGCTTTTTCAAGCATCCAATTAGCACCGCTATTAAATGCTTCTCTTTGTACATAAGTATAAAGAAACTCATTTAATTTTTCGTTAATTGTCATAATTATTTCTCTGTTATTTACTATTTTATTACTTCATATTTATTTGAAACATGAAAAAGACGTTGATTCGATTCAAATATTGTTCTTGTTCCGGAAATAGCATAAACGATCTTATCGGCCGTAATTCTAATTAATTTTCCATAATCGTCAAGCTCCACTTCCGTAATGTTTTCTGCAGTTATCTTGCCGCAAGGAGTGTAGAATATTGCATTGTGTCCGATAAGTTCTGATCTGATAGGCCCCAAGATTGCCTGTTCAAGTGTGTTCATAATATTTTAATATTATAACAAACTAATAATTCATTATAAACTTTTTGGATGCCATAATTTTACATATGAATTCCTATAATAGTAACGTTCATGATTAAAATCTTTTAAACGATATTTATAAGAAGTTATTTTAGTTATATTCGGAGGAATATATGGCAACCAACCATTTTTATAATTACAAACTGATCTAAAATAATTTCCAGAAATTATAAAATATTCATCAGTAAATACTAACATTTTAATAATCTTAAAGTAGTGGATAACATATTTATTTTATTTTACGTAAATCACCACAATAGTGTGGAAGCTGAAAAGAATAGCACCTTCCTGGAATATACTGTGTGAAAGCTGAAATTTTACAAAGAAACTTATGTTTAGAAGAAGGTCCTAATATAACAGTAAAAAGATCTCCTTTATAATAAATTCTTTCATTTTTAAATGAAATTATTCCCATACTCATTTTCTTATAAATTCCTCACAACCAGAAATATCAGTAATAAACATAGGCCAATCTCCACTAAATACACAAAATTTAAATAAAGTATCCTTAAAATAGCCTATTCTATAGTATCTACATAAACGACAAGGATTTTCACTTATTTCCTTAAAATTAAAAGGTTTCATATACTCTTATCATTTTAGAATGTTCTTTAACTTTTAGACTAGAAGCAACTATTTCTCCATACTCATTTTCATAATATTCTGATCCTCTTGGAATTAACATTTCAACATAAACAAGAGATTGACTATTATACTTTCCTACTACTGTCCCATTTTTAGAAGTTACAGTTGCTAAATCAAAACCATCATACAAACGGTCCTTACCATCAAAAAGTATATCAACTTCTGGATTATAGCAATGATAACCAGCTTCTATAGTATAATATGTCTTACCAGAAAGAAACTCTTTTGATCCTTTATGAGTATTTACAATAAGATTTACTTTTTCTGCAGGTGAAAAAGAATATACAAAAGAATGATAGGGGCTTTTATAAAAAACTGCTCCACCTGAATATAAAACTGCAAATGGATAATAAAGTTCACAAACTTTTACTACTGGAACACATTCCGCAGCAATTTGTTTATTTAAAATAGTTGATTGCCAACACATTATATATCAATTTTAAATGACTTTAAATCTCCACATTTTTCACACTGTAAAATATAAGTTTTTACAGTTCTATATGGTTCAGAATCAGTACAATCCTTAAATTCTTTATCTACTTGATTGATTATCTTCCACTTATGTTCACAAGTTGGACAACAAGGTTTTTTGAATAAATTAAACATAAATTTGTCCATTTCTAAATAAAAAATAGTGCAATTTATTATATATAATTCTCCAATATTCTTCTTTTTCTACAGAGAGTGCCCATAAAAACATCATAAGTTCGCCATTAGAATTCACACCAGATGGATAGACTTTTTTATTAAAATTTACTTTGTCTTGTAAATTATTTAATCTTAAAAAGTCAAATTGTTCTTCTTTAATTCGTTGCATATTTTTACTTCTATAAAACGTCTTTTAGCGTTAAAACATGAACCAACTATATTAGAAGTAGGACAACATCCCGTAAAATAAGTAAATTTACAATTTTGGCACTTCATAGAATTATTAAAAATATTTTTTACTTTAAATATTTTCTTTTCATGACTAAGATTGTTAGTAGTAACATATAATATTTCACCAATAAATCTATTCATATTTTCATTTTTATAAAATGTCTATTAGCTGTAAAACACGATTCAGCTAACATAATTGAGATACAAGAATCTACAATTTCACAATCCATACAAGGATAATTTGATTCAATATCATTAGAAACACTTTTTATTTTAAGTAATTCCTTTTTATGAACACTTTCAATAATAGTATAAAATATTTCACCATTAAATCTCTCCATATTTTAATATAATTATTAAGTATCAGAAACTATTTTATAAGTTTCATAATTATCTATAAATTTATAAAGATATGAGAGATTATTCGCAAAATCATTAACTGCTTCACGAAGTTGATCATAAGTTCCCCATCCATTAGAAGGAGTTGTTTTATCAATAATAGATTGATCCAAATTATTCAATATTTGAACCATTTTATTTATTAATTCTATATATTGATGACTGACATTAATAAAACCATGTTCTTCAGGATGCCACATTAAATCATATAATGTATAATCTCCAAATTTAACTTGATTTGCCATATCAGTTAAATTATGAGTTAAATTTACGTGCCAATATTCATTAGTTTCGTATTCAAAAACTTTTATAGAAGACAAATCACAATCTGGAAATTCAGATTTTACTTGTTCTAATGTTTCACATTCACAAGTTTTTCCATTTTTACGACAGAATACACCAGTAGATTTGCGTTTAATTGGTTCTGGAGAAATTATATAAAGATCCAAACTCATATTTTAAAACGTTTTTAAAATCCATTCATCATTAACAAAACGTCCTTGAATAGTTATTATACAGTTTTTTGGAAGTTTCCAAACTTTAAGAATTTTTCGAATAATTGCTTTTACAGAAAGCTTGGAATAACAACAAGAAGAAGTCCAAACATCATTTTCATCTGGAAATAACCAATAATCTTTATCATTATTATACCAATAACTGCGATTATTTGTAGATTGAACATCTATCCACCAAGAACTAGCTTTTTTATTAGTATAACTATTATATATTCTAAATGGAAAATTACCAAATCCACGTTTAATTATTTTAACTCGTTTACATGGCTCATATTCAGGTAATTTTAATTCTTGAATTAATTCATCTGGAACTCCTTTTGAATATCCACCTCTAAAATATCTATCTTGAAGCCAATCTTGAATAAATTTCAATGGACAGTTTTTATATAAATAATTATCTACATAAGTAGGAGTGTTAAATATTGGAATTGATTTAGAATCAAAATATTTTTCTTCTAAATCAAAAATATAATCAGAAATACAAATTTTATTTCCTCTAGGAGTAACAAAAGATTTATCTTTTGCCCATTCTTTAAATTGTTGATAATCAGAATAGTTATCAACATAACATTTATCTATTGCAGCCATTTAAATATATTTATTTATTGATTGAGTTTTCCCATTCTTTATAAAGTTCAAAATATTTTATATTTACTAAAACACCACTTCCAGCCGGACATTCGTCAAAACAATGATGATTTTTAACACAGAGATTGCAACCCAGACCATAACTAGATGTTGGATTAAGATTTTCACATTGAAAACGCACTGCTTTACCTCCTCCAATTGCAAAATGATATTCTCCTTCTACAAAAATGAATTCTTCTCTAAATCTTTTCATTGTTATATTTCTACAAAATATTTATTTCTACATATTTCGTGCATATGATCTATCATACATCCACGGTAATACGGACCCAAATTACATTTATTACAATTATATCTTTGAGAAATATTATAAATACATTTTATTTTTACAATTGTTTTAACAGATTCAGAGACAAATACTGTAGAATATATAATTTCTTTATCAAAAAAGTTCATTACTATATATTATATTGTTTATATCTCATATTAATGCAACAACCAATCTGATCAATGCCTGGGCATCTTCTTCCTAATTCATATCCTAAATTAGGGTATCCACAACTATTAGAAAATATACAACCAGTACAAAGTCCGTGAATTCGAGGAGTAGCTATTAATTTAACTATTTCTTTTTTTAAAAAATATGGATCATTTCTACAAGTAGTATAAAATATTTCCCCAATAAATCTATTCATATAATTTAAATATTTGATTATCACAACAACAATCTCCATATTTACTATTTGGACAATTAGTATCAATTCGTAGATAAATACAATCTTCACAAATATATCGGCTTTTACCCATAACTACTTTAACTTTAGTTAAACATGGAATAGCAAAATAACGAGTTTTAACATAAATTATTTCTTCATTAAACCTTTTCATTATTACATTTTTATATTGGTGTGGAGATAGGATTCGAACCTATAATAACCAATAGAAAAATTATTTCTTCTCCACACTTAATTTTAGATATTAATCATTAATTTGATTACCATCTGCATCATAAAGATTACCATCAATAAGAAAGACAGTTTTTCCATCAATAGTAAGTTCTTGCTCTGGAACCATTCCAGCTTCATTAAGATCTTCTGCTCGGATTATTGAATCTTGCATTTTTTGCATAGCCGTCATTACATCGTTAACAGTAAGCAAGTTTTGACCATAATGATGAAGAGTTTCTAACAATTTCTTCTCATCTTCATCTGAATAAGCAATACCTACTGGAACATTTGCAATTTTAACTATTCTAAGTCCATTTTTGCAAATCTTTGCAGTTTCAGAAATGTTAAACTGCTGAAGATCAGAATATTGCTCTTCAGCCTTTTTGGCATCAATTGCCTTTTTTGTTTTTACAAAACTCATAATTAATTAATTTTAAGTTGTTTATAAATTTTATTTTGATTGAGACAATCAAAGCTTGTAAGAAATTTATTAAGATTATTTGTCTGAAAATATCGTAATTTACACATATTCCCTTCACGGAATATACACTCACTACAATATACATAAGGTTCAGCAGGAGTTGCAATAACTCGGTTACCTAATAAATATAAAATTTCATTTTCAAACAGTTTCATTATAAAGCTCTATCGATATCTTCCATTGTTATAGAATTTTTTTCGCACCACTCTTTAACAAATGGATAAACTCCTTCAATTGAAGAAATAGAACAATTACAATTTCCATGTGCTTGAACTAAATCCCAACCAGAACTAGTTCTTTTAATTTGCATTGTAACAAACGGAATATCTGGATCTTTAATTGTTCTCAAAAACAAAATAATTGCAGAACTATCAAGAATTCTACCTTTATAAGATCTAACGCAATGATGTAAATAAGAACCCTCAAGATTTAGATCATCAAGATCTTCTGGATATTTAATAAAAAATTCAGTATTTGAATATTCAAATTTAGGAAAATTCTTCTTTAAATCAAGATATTTCCTTTTCATTTCACTAGAAGACTGATCTTTTCTAAGATTATATTCTTGAATTGTATTAAAATGAAGTCTATCTATTTGATTCTCACTAGTAATTTCCCAAGGAAGAACAAAATCTCCGCCCATATGTTTAATCATATTCACATAATCAATATAATCAGACAACTTTTTATTAAAAGCAGGATTGCAAGCAATCTTTTTATATTGATTATAAGATATTTTGGCAGGACATTCTTTTGTAGAAAAAGCAGACATTATTTCATTTACCATTTTATAATTCATTAATTCAGAATCTGGATCAGAAATTTTAATTATAAAAATTCCAGTAAGTTCAGTTGCCAAAGTTTCTTTATTTAAATTATAAAAAGGTTTTGGAATTTTCAGAAGTCCAGCAGGAGAATGTGCATCATGACAAGTAGGACAAGTAAATTCAAGACTAGATTGAATTAGAAAAGTTTGATCTGGATAAATTCCAGCATCCTCTAGAAGTAAATATCGTTTACTATAATTTTTTACGAACCATAAATAATGTAAATTTCTTACGATACTCCATCTAGCAACAAGTGCATAAGTTGAAGTTGCGGCCTTTTTTTCAAATTGAGAAATAATTTGATCAAATTCCGAAACAGAATCAGTTAACCAATCATATTGGCACAATGGAAGCATAACATTATCTATTGGATCATAAAAAAGATAAGCTTTATATTGAATATGAATCTCTTTAATTATATAATTTGGATTCATATTACCAGTAATCATCCAATTACGAATTGCTTTATCATAATCCGGATTCACTTCATCTTTAATAAAATAACGAAGTGGATAGAAAAATTTATTTACTTCTTTAGGAGCTGTCCACAACTCATTGTGATTGAAAACATAAATAATCTTTTCAATATCAGGACGATATTCTTTAGTAACAAGAATATTATCTTCTATTCCCCAAAGTTCGACAATTTCTTCTATTTTATCCCAAACAATTTTAACTTTAAAATAAATACGATCGTTAGAAAGTGATTTCTTTTCGAGTAAACTAATTTTCGTTATTTCCATAATCTTTATATAACGTTAAATATTTAATGTTTTAAGAGTTACTTTAGAAAATTTAGCAATACATATAATTACTTCAGAACAATTTCCATTTTCATGATCACCTATTTTACATAAAGTACAATTATGTTCTAATGGATCTACAGTTATATGTTTAAAACCATTAAAATAAACAATTTCATTTTCAAAACGAGACATAATTTACTTTAAATTTATGATAACTATTCATATTTTTCAAGAATTCTATCTTGACGTCCACAATCTCCAACAATATCCCATACAGGGCATGTATATTTATCAAAAAAATAACATCCAATACAAGGTCTAGATTTATCATTAACCTTTAATTTAATTATGTATTCTTCGGAATCAGCAGTATAATGTTTACGAACAGTACAATAAAAAATTTCATTATTAAATCTATTCATTATAATCAAAATCTTTTAAATAAAGTTTGTCTATTATTACTACTTTTTTCAACTAAATAGCCGAATGAATAAAGATCAGAATAATCAGATATTTTATTTATAAAATTTTTTTTACGAAGCAAAATACTTCTAAATGGACTTGCTCCATTTTGTATTTTATAAACATGAAAATTCCAATAAGTACCTGATAAGTAAAGAGTTTCTTTTTTATAAAATAACATAATATAAAAATTTTAGAAGAAGAGATTGGAATCGAACCAACATTACCCAATATCAATAACTCTAAATGAATGGTTGAACTGAAATTAAACTGAGTTATCTACTCTTCTTTCAATTAATTACAAAGCTCTATCAATGTTTTCTAGAACAATATGAAATTTATTTGCCCATTCTTTAACAAATTCATAAACTCCAGTTAGAGTTTTAATTGAACAGTTACAATTACCATGGGCTTGTACTAAATCATATTTATTAGATTTTTTTGATATTTGCATTGTAACATATGGTTGTGTAAGATCGTCTTTTTTTCTTAAGAACATAATCATTGTTTCATTCCTAAGAACCCTTTCTTTATATGATTTAACACAATGATGAAGAATTGCTCCTTCAGTATTTAAATCATCAATATCATCAGGATATTTAATTACAAATTCCTGATTTTCAAAACTAAAGTTTGGATAATTAGCTTTAATTTCTAAATATTTAGCTTTAATCTTTTCAGAAGAAGAATCTTTAAGAAGATTATATTCTTTTACAGTAGTATCATGAAGACTAGTCAATTGATGATCATCATGAATCATCCAGGGCATAACTGGTTCTTCACCAATCGAATTACACATTCTAACATAATCGGAATAATCATATTTTCTATTTTTGAGAACTTGATTATCTACAATTTTGTTATACTGAGACATAGTTATAGTTAATGGAGCTCCTTCAGAAGAAACGAATTTCATTATATCCTTTACTTGAGAATAATTTTCAAGTTTTGTATATGGATCATCAATTCTAATTTTGAAAATAGGAGTAATTTCTACACCAAGTATTTCCTTATTTGCTTGATAAAAAGGCTTTGGAAATCCTAATAATCCAGCTGGGGAATGTTGATCATAACTACAAGGACAAGTAAATTCAAAAGCTGCTTGAATGTTTGGAATTATTTCATCATAAATTCCAGCATCTTCAAGGAGAATATATCTTTGTCCATAGTTTTTAACTTTCCATAAATAATGAATTTGTCGAATAATAGTCCATCTACAAACTAACGCGAATGTTGAAAATTTAATTGGTTCTGGAAGTTCTTTAAGAAGCGCATCAAAATCTTTTATATCATTATAAAACCAATCAAATTGACAAAACGGAATTGCAACATTCTTTTCTTTATCCCAAAATAAATAAGCAGAAACTTTAGTTTTTACGGGAAATAGGAAAAATCTCTCAGGATTAGAAAAAGTGCCAGTTTGCATATACAAACGCATTTCTCTATCATAAGTTAGAGAAGATTTCTTCAAAAACCACCTAAGAGGATAAAAATATTTATCTCTAGGAAGTATTTTATCATGAAGAGAGTGATTCAATTCATGAATAATTTTGTCGATATCTTTTCTATATGATTGAGTGACAACAATGTTATCATCAATTCCCCAGAGTTCTATTTCCTCTGTTTTAGAATTGTCCCAAGTAATCTCAACTTTAATATACTTACGAAGATTTGTAAGACCTTTTACTTCAAGAACTTTAGATGTCTTTATTTCCATATCTTTTAAATAAAAAAAAGCCTCTAGG
>ULMP01043390.1_pt1 | contig 21618 bp, 28 predicted proteins | sample 1951681 | NCBI WGS metagenome assembly ULMP01 (sample SAMEA4835553, study PRJEB28245) | human gut metagenome | biome: gut microbiome; material: fecal sample | place: Denmark | collected 2008 | reverse complement strand
CCGTGCGGGTTCAAGTCCCGCCACCGGCAGTAAAATAAAAAGTCCGTAAAACCAAGGAAAATGGCTTAAACACTGGGTTTTACGGACTTTTTTTATTGCCTGTTTTACTGCTTCAAAACGTAAAAAACTTGCCACAAAGTGAAAAATCTTGCCACGAATTTGCCACGAAATTTCCGTAGAATCAGTTGCAAATGGATTCGGAGATAACGGCAGCAGCCCTTTTCCGCTTTTGTTCTTTTTCATCTTTGAGTGCATGGCGGTATACACTTTTCATAATATGATCTGTTTTCCAACCGCCCAGATCCATGATGTCCTGATCCGGAATACCGCTGTCGTGTAGTTTGCTTGCAAAATAGTGGCGGCATTTGTGCAGGGAGAAAGCAGGAATGCCAAGCTTCTTTTGCAGCCGTTTCATTTCTTCCGTGATCTGGCCGGGATGTCCGTCATAGATACAGCCGGTAGAACGGATGAGTTTTGCAAGATCCTTATCTATTGTGATGATCCGCGTGCTGTCATAATTTTTTGGGAAAGGCTTTACGATCCACTGGTTGTCCTTATTAAAGACCATAGCCTTATTGATCGATAGATTGTTTTTCTTATCCAGATCAGACAGCGTAAGACCACATATCTCAGACCGCCGCAGCCCATAACAGCCAAGACGGATAGGAATCTCATAGCGCGTCCCCTTTGTAGCCTGCAGGAGCTTCCTGATATCTTCACTGGTCGGAATATACGGTTCACGCTTTATTTTCTGTGGAAGCTTGGTATTCAGGACGAATTCCGGTCTATAAGTAGAAAGGACCGCAGAAACGAATCCGTGGTAATTGCGGACTGTCTTTGGACTTCTTCCGACAGAGAGATCGTTGATCAGGTTATTGACGTCAACCTGTGTGATGGATGTCATTCTAAGCTCACAGAACCATGCAGGAATGCGATCCGGATATTTATGGTAGTCGCGTAAAGTGGAAGGAGAAAGAACATTTTCCTTTGATGCCACATATGCAATGGCGGCGTCTTTGAAGGATACTTTGCTATCCTCGGCAGCAGGATCAGACTGCACACGATCCATTAGCGCCTGCAGGATCATATCCTTGGTAGGGCGATGATCAAAGGTAAGAGAGTAGTTCTTGCCTTTGTAGGTTTTCCGGACACGGAAGGACCCGGATGGTAATTTTTCAATTTTCATCGTATCAACCTCCTGAAAAAGGGCGCAAAAATAGCGCAATTTCTTGAAAAACTGCGCTCCGGATGATACAATATAGCTTGTCTGGAGCTACTGTATTATCAGGAGCTTTGCCGCCTTGGTGTTGGTAGCACCAGGGCGGATTTCGGTTGGTGACAAAATGTCACCGACTGAAGATTGACAAAAGTCTTTGTCAGAGCATATAATATGTTTAACAAGAGAGCCGAAAGCTAGATGCGAGCTAGCCGCCGGTAAATAGATGTTACAAAAGTAGCGCCTTAGCTTACCAGGTCAAGGGCGCTACTTTTTGCGTTGAGTATAAATAACAAGAGTTATAACAGCGCAAAGCATAATTACAAACGAGAATAAATCAGGATATGTAACCATTGGCACCAGCTCCCTTCATTAGTATCCAGCAGCTGCGCATCGCCCCATCGGCTCCCTGGGTAAACATACTATATGCAGTTTATTTGTATTCAAAGCGTGACAGATTGTCACGGGTTGTATCTATACTGCAATAAAACAGATAAGGGATACAATAGAAATAATAAGAGTTATTATTGTATAAAGTTTTTGCATAGATTTTTGTGATTCCATATTTTTCCTACATGCTAACAACCAAAAAAAACCAACTAAAAAGGCAAATCTAATATTTATTATAAGAACAATAATGAGAAGTAAAAAACAAAGATTAGATAATCCGCTTTTATACTGTGGGGAATCTGAAATATTGGCATTATCATGCGTATCCCGAGTATATATATTAATTCTACAAAAGCCTTGATCGTAGCTGCCAGAGTCAGGGTAATACCCGGTTTCCTTGTTACCAAAAACCCCTTTATATTTTCCGAATAAAAACACGTTCAACTCTGTATGATCATAATGACCATCATGTATCATTTGTTTTATATGAGAACATTCATCTTTAGGAATATAGCCTATCATATGTCCATCTGCTAATACTTTTATGGCATTAGGATCGTATGGATTATCAGGTTCTTCTACAAGTTCAATATTTTTGAAATTATATTCGTATTCCATGATCCTTTTATTTTCTTGCCCTGAATCTAATAATTTTTGATCAGACATAGAATAGTTAGGGTTTGCTTTAGCACAGGAAATAAATTCTTGAACATGGTGAGACATTCCGACAACACCATATGTTTCATAGTTTGAATCTTTTGGAGTAAACATATAGTCCCCTTTCTTAAAGTAATTACCATTATTTACATGTAGAATGTTTCAAAATGGTTGTATAAAGTTATTATTATGAAATCGAACATATGGCAGATTAGGCAGCAGCAGAAAATAACATTGATACAACTGGCAGAACTTACCGGGATCAGTAAAAGTGCTCTTAATAACTATGAAAATGACAGGAGATCTCCGACATTAGAAGATCTGGAAAAAATAGCTATTGCATTGAATGTACATATTACTGATCTGTTCGAATCATCATATAAGTGATTTATTTCCACATATGTGGAAATATTTGTATTCCCCTTTACTTTTAATTGAACCAGTAAGATAATAATTAAAAAACATAAAGGGGAGATAAGTAATGACTAAGGATGAATGTAAAAAAATAATAATTAAAGAAATTGAAAAAATAGAAGATGAGAATCTTCTACAAACAATTATGTTTATATTGATGCAAAACGAGCAGTGAAGTACTACTTATTTTGACTTAAAAACAAGGCATATGTAATAAGTGCCTTCTTATGTTCATCATCCAAATTTACATAAATGTCGATCAAATTTTGCAAAGAAGCATCTTTATATACTGCGGTCATTTTTTCGGCAACGCCTTCAGAAGGAAGTCCTTCCATCGGAACCGACATTCCAAGCAGCCAAGCAGGTGAACAATCAAGGATGCTACTCATTTTCATAAGTACACTTCTTTTAATATTCTCGACTCTACCACTTTCATATTTCGCAATTGCAGATTTTTTCAACCCAAGTTTTTGCGCTAATTCTTCCTGCGTAAGTCCAAGTTCTAAACGTCGTTTTTTTATTCTCTCAGATGTATCCATTTGGAGGCCTCACTTTCTTAGTGTCCTAATTTTACTACACTTGTATGATAAACGCAAGAAAAATCCTAAAAAGTGTCCTAAAAAGATAAAAATAGTATTGACAATCGGGACACACGATGCTATATTTGCTATAACAAAAGTGTCTTAAAAAGACACAAGAAAGGAAGGTGATATGATGAAAAAGAATGAATTGGAGTCAGTAATGCGGAAAAATGGGGACACAGGTACATCATTATCTAAATATTTAGGAATTGCAAGAAGTACATTTTCGGCAAAAATAAATGAGAATGGTGCTGAATTTAATAAAAAAGAGATTGGTGCAATTATAAATAGGTACAATCTGACACCAGCAGAGGTTGTAAATATTTTTTTTGCAGAAAAAGTGTCTTAAAAAGACACATAAATAAAGAAAGGTAGGTGAGAGAGATGAGAAAAAGAACGGACAAGATATGGGATGTGATCCCTTGGTATGTTGCCGGAATTTTCATCGGAATGATGATCAGGTATGTGTTATTAAACTAGCCGAGAAAAAGTGGAATAAGTGCTGTAAGAATTCCGAGGATGAAACTAATAATACGATTTATCCAAAGTTCTGTTCGCTCAAGAAGGTATAAAGAACCTTGGATTTGATAACAGATCATATGTGGGTATATGCTGCCGTCACAATAAGAGCATCTGATGTATTCACCGGCTTCCAAAGCATGAAGTACTTTAAGCTGTTTGAATGTGTGGCAGATTGTTGATAAGTCATCACCGGAGATAACGTCGCTTTCATTCTTTGCAACAATTTTTTCAATACGTTTCATGGTTCTAAGCATGTATATACGAAGGGTAAAATCAGTGTTCATAGTAAACCTCCTAGTTTTGATAGGAAGATTGTACCACAAATAATGAAGGGCAGGTGAGGCAGATGCCAAAAGCATGCATCAATAAAAAACAGTATATGGCAGAAGAGTTTCCCGGATGGGTCAGACTGCAGATGCGGAAAAATAAGATCAGGCAAAGGGATCTTGCAAAGATGCTTGGTCAGACACAGCAATATGTCAGCAGCCGGATCACCGGTGCAATCCCGTTCAGTTATCCGGAGCTGCTGGTCATATTTCAGGTATTAGATACAGAGCCGGAGGACGTAGTCCGGTGGATGAAAGTATAGAAAAAGATGATCGTACCCTGCATGCGGTGCACAGGCACCGCGCATATATATCCCCTCCATTATAGCGTGCGCAGCTTACACCCCTCAGCTGCGCACCGCATGGAGGGTACGATAAGAAAGGACAAGCTATGGAAAAAGAAGAACTTGGTTTAGGTTTTGGAGCCGCAGTTATGGGAGCGGGAATGCTGATCTGGGACAGTGTACCACTCACAGGTACAGTCTTGTGCCTGATTGGTATGGGAATCGTAGCATGGCATGCGATCCGTGGAGGGTTTTGGATGTGGTAGTGGTAGGAGGAAGAAAAGTGAAGATAGCGATTGTAGCAGTACTCCTGTTTGCACTCATGGCAAAGATCATGATCGCGCATGCTGCAGAAATAGAGGAAGTTGCACCGGTGCAACCGGAATATAAAAAGATGCAGGCAACAGCCTATTGCCTGACCGGTCAGCGCTGCGACGGCGGAGCTGTCAGACGCGGGATTGCAAGTGCTGCACCTGAGTACTACGGAATGACTGCCGCGGTATATATCAACGATGACGGCAAGCCGGGAGAATTCCTCGGCTGGTATGAGATTTTGGATACCGGCGGGAACGAAGGGATCCGGAACGGAACGGTCATGGATATCTGGATGCCCACTTACGAGGAGTGCATTCAGTTCGGACGCAAGGATGTGCTGGTTGTGTTTGTGGAGGGCGGAGGATGAGGGATATCAATACGATCAAAGAAAATGCAAGGACATTTGAAGGGCTGATCCCGCCAAACTCTGCGAAGCTGGTTTACAAGGAAAAGAAAGCCGGAGATACATATTTTTACTTTATGGACGATGATGGAAATTATTATTTCAATACGCAGAGCCAGATCAATTTTGAAAAAGAGATGCAGGAACTTCGGAAGAAAAGAAGACAAAAGAAAAGAGCCGGCTGACGAACCGGCTCAATTCACAAAATGCTAACTCAACTAAACAAATAAAGTATAGCATTTTGTGGGCGAAAAGTCAAGAAAACAGGGCTTTTGAGCCTGTTTTTTAGACTTGATACAGATATTAAGTTTGTGACAGGAGAAACAAGATGCCATACAAAAAGATCACATACTACTGTGGAGAGATTATCGAGGTAGAGAAAAAACATACTGGGCGTTATGGAGCCCCGGGACAGAAACGGCAGGAGAAACGAAAACCAACAAAGGAAGAGATCGCAAAGCAGAATGAGAGATTGGCAAGCAAGAAGCTTGGACGTAAGATCAGCACGAATTTTGGGGCAGATGATTATCATCTGATTCTTACATACAGGCCGGAAGAGAGACCGGATCTGGGTGGAGCCAGGAAAGAACTTGCAAGGTTCTTCCGTTCTGTGAAATCACGATACCGGAAATACGGTGAAGAACTGAAATATATCGTCGTGACGGAATACAAAAGGTCGGCGATCCACCACCACATAATTATAAACAGCTCGGACAAGTTTAATGTGGTGGCAGCAGTCCGGGAATGTTGGCCAAGAGGTCGTCCAAAGTTTGTGCCACTGGACGACGAGGGAGATTATAGAAAGCTTGCTGAGTATTTCGTAAAGGAAACCGCCGAGAGCTTCCGATCCCCGGACAACCCGAACAAAAAGCGGTATTCCTGCTCCCGCAATCTGAAGGAGCCAAAGGTATCCGAGCGGATCATCAGAGCAGGGACATTCCGGGAAGATCCGAAGCCGCCGAAGGGGTGGTATATAGACAAGGACACGCTGTACACAGGGATCAATCCGGTGACAGGGTACAGATATCAATACTATACGATGAGAAAACTGAGACCAGCGAAGTTAAGGGGAGGTGGAAAAGATGCAGGTACAGATCTACATAAGCCACTCTTACAAAGCACCACGTAAGACCAAAGGTGTATACGGTTACATCCTGGTTTATCACGATCCGCAGGGGAGGGAAGCCACAAAGACCGTGTTCCGGGAAGACGAGGCAACACCGCACGAAGCTGACCTCATGGCAGCAGTCGAAGCCTTGAAAGCACTGAACAGACCGTGTGAGGTTGAAATCATAGGCTGCAGCTACTTAAGTAGTGCAGATCAGTGGCTTGACAGATGGCGTGAAAACGGTTGGAAGAACGCAAAAGGGCAGGAGATAGCGCATAAGGACCTGTGGCAGCAGTACAACAGTCAGATTCTGCGCCACAGAATAAAATTTGGCATTTCCGGCAGCTTTAGTGATTGGCTGGAAACGGAAATCAGAAAGAAAAAAGAGAAAATTGGAGGATAGATCATGTTTGATAAATTTGGAGAATTTGACACGGATCCGGCAGATGAAGCAAGGATCAATCTGAGGATCGGGAATATCAAAGACCGTATGCTGGCAATAGATGGAGCACTTCAGGCTAAACGCTGGGTAACAGCGCAGCTTGCCGCACAGGATGTCGTAAATGAAATCAGTGAGATTATCGCGATCAATATGGTAGCAGGCGAACGACACAACGATACGGAGGCAGAGCATGAATAAAAGGACAAAAGCGTTGCAGTTCTCCAAAAAGACGAGACAAGCCATCTGGGATCGTGACTACGGTCAGTGCCTTTTCTGCAACTTGGAATACCATTGCACAAGCACTTCACAGCTTGCCTATGAGATCAAAGACATCATGCATTTTGTTCCGAGGTCACAGGGCGGCCTTGGGGTGGAAGGCAATGGAGTGATCGGTTGCAGGTACCATCATCAGATGCTGGATAACGGAAATGTGGGATTGAGAAGTGAGATGTTGGCAATGATGGAAGAGCACCTGAAGACGCATTATCCGGGATGGAACAGAGAGGAGCTGATATACAGTAAATGGACTATGAAAAATTCATAATTGACACAATCACAAAGCTGTCCGGGAAATATACGCCATATCAGATTTTTACTGATTGGATCAGGATGCTTGCAATTGCAATCCAGAACTCATGCCAGCCCATTCACGACAAACTGTATAAAGACAGAGAAGACCAGTATATAACAACAGCAAAGAAGTACAGCAGTGAAGAAATAAAAATGCTATGTGATATGGCGGGAGCTCTCACGGAAGTGATGGAAGAGAGATTCGGAGATATCCTGGGAGAAATCTATATGAAGTCAGGATGTGGCAGCAGGCAGACAGGGCAGTTTTTCACACCATATCACTTGTCCTACCTGAGTGCTAATTTAGTCATTGAAAGTCAATTTGATCAAATTGTGAAAAATGATCATATTGAACTGAATGAGCCATCAACCGGCGGAGGAGGCTTTTTAATTGCTTTTGCGCAGGTGTTGAAAGAAAAAGGCATTGACTATCAAAGAAAACTGCATGTGGTGGCACAGGATCTGGACTGGAATGGTGTGTATATGACGTACATACAGATGTCCCTGCTAGGAGTAAAAGCAATTTGGAAGCATACATGTTGATACAGAGCAGGCAGAAAAATCTCTTGCAAAAACGGAATCCGGGTTTGAAAAGGTAGGAAATAAGGTTGCTAAAGTTGGCGGAAATGTATCAAAAGTAGGGCAGAAATTGTCTGCTGCAGTCACAGCACCTATTATGGGAATCGGAACGGCAGCAGTCGCAGGGGCACTTAACTTTGAAGATGCAATGGCTAAGGTGTCAACGATTGCAGATACAACAGAAGTACCGCTGGAAGATCTGAAAAAATCAATACTGGATCTGTCAAATGAGACAGGAATTGCTTCTTCGGAAATCGCTGACAATGTATATAATGCGATCTCGGCCGGACAGTCTACTGGGGATGCAGTGAATTTCGTTCAGAATGCAACAAGACTTGCCACGGCTGGATTTGCTGAATCTGCTGATACATTGGATGTATTATCAACCATTTTAAATGCATATGGGTTGGAAGCAACAGAGGTTGGTAATGTTTCAGATATGCTTATTCAGACACAGAATAAAGGTAAAACGACTGTATCAGAGCTTGCTTCTTCAATGGGTAAAGTAATTCCAACAGCAAATGCATACGGAGTATCACTGGATCAGTTATGTACAAGTTATGCAATTATGACTGCAAACGGTAGTGATACTTATTGTAGATCTTACTATGTCACAGATGATGCTGTTTATATGACAGGAAGATATTATGAATCAGGTTATAAAATGGCAGTATATGCTTTTGATGGCAGCGGCATAAAAGCACTATTTACTGTAGGTACTTCAGTATTGGGTACTTTTAAAAATGTAAAAAAAATAGGTAATTCTGTTGTTGTCTAATGATACTACTTATCCCTACAAGTATCTGATTCATTCGGCAGATGACAACCAAAATGGTGTGGTGTTAAGAATGAATTCAGCCAGAGCCAGTATGGATATAAAAGGTTATAACAACGGTGTTATAGACTATTCACGTAGTTACTATAGTGCCATAGGAAATAGCAACAATTCGCAGGCCGTAATGTACTATAAGAGAGAAGAAGACTATGTGATATTTGGAATTTCTCAAACTGGTTTAGAACCAAGAATTACAATAGCATATCTTGATTATCAGAAACTGGGAGAATCGGAAAAACAAAAATGTTTTTTGCTTTGCAGTGGTGGATCGTCTGATGCTGGAAGATGCATATTAAGTGATGGAAATGTGTATACATTTGCCAGAAAAAGTTCTTATACATCAGATGATATAGTGACGATTGCTCCACTAATCAATATAACAGGACGGCTTATCTTTCCACGAGCATTTTTATCAAACACAAATAAAAGCACCAGAAATACGAAATATTTTGTATTAGACGGAAAATCATATATTACTTTACAACATTATACGGATGCTGAATGCAATATTTGTATTCAGATCTAGATGAAAAGAAAGGAAGGAAAACAAATGAACGAATTAGGAAAAGTCAGAACAATTTTTATCATGGTAGGAACCGCTGTTTGGGCGAAGCTTGGAGTACTCGCAATCCCATGGCTGCTTTTATTGCTTCTTAATATTATGGATTACATTACAGGAATCCAGGCAGCAAAGTATAGGAATTTAGAGGATGATAAACCGGTTAAGAGTTACATATCCGTCAGAGGAATACAGAAAAAAGTCTGTATGCATGGGCTGGTCATTATCGGCTGCCTTGTAGACTGGCTTATCAAGTCTTCAATTATAAATGCCGGGTGGGGTATCCAGTATCCGCCGGTCTTTGCAATCGCAATAGCTCTGTGGCTTACATTTAACGAGATCATATCGATTCTGGAGAATATGGAGGATATCGGGACACCGATCCCACCTTTTCTTAAGCCAATCATGAAGATGATGCGCACAAAAGTGAATGATCATATGGAGCAGTTAGGAGGCGGGCAGGATGAGTAAGAAGATAGGACACGCAGGGCTTGAACTGATCATGTCGTTTGAGGGCTGCAGACTGACAGCATACAAGCCGGTGCAGACAGAAAAATATTATACTATCGGATACGGTCATTATGGTGCAGACGTAAAAAAAGGCATGAAGATCTCCATGGGGCAGGCAGAGGCTTATTTGATTGCAGATTGTCAGAAGTTTGCAAATTATGTTGATAATAAAGCATATGTGCCGATTACATTGAATAACAATCAGAGAGATGCGTTGATCAGTTTCGCATACAATTGCGGACCAGGTAACCTGAAGAAGCTTTGCGTCGGAAGGACACCTGCACAGATCGCAGAGAAGCTTCTTGTCTATAATAAAGCAGGCGGGAAAGTGCTGAAGGGTCTTACGAGAAGAAGAGAGGCAGAGAGAGCACTGTTCTTGAAGACGGAAAAGCCGGAAGTTGCACCGGTGCAACATAACTATAAGGTAGGAAAAAATTATGTAACAAAGGTAGACCTGAACGTAAGGGCAACTGCTGCAGGCGCACTGAAACGCTGGGACAAGCTTACGACATCCGGCAAGAGCCACTCGGACAATGCAGATGGCTATGCGGTACTTCGAAAAGGTACCACGGTTACATGTAAAGAAGTCAAGGCTATTGCATCCACTGTATGGATGCGGATCCCGTCTGGATGGATCGCTGCAATTACTAAGAATAATAAGAATATTGAGTGACAATAAGCCTCGGCGATTAATCCGGGGCTTATTATAATTTTATATGGAAATACATATACGCATAGAATGCGTATAACAACATTGACATATGCGTATTTTATGCGTATAATGTAGAAGGAAAGGAGGTAATCACAGAGCAATGAATAGAAGCGATCTGGTTAAGCAGGTTGAAAAAAATGGCTATTGGTTATTGCGACATGGAGCCAGTCACGACATATATACAAATGGAAAACGAAATGAAACGATACCGAGACATAAGGAAATTGATGAACAGCTTGCAAAGATTATTTTAAAGAAAACAGGGAACTAATTCCCAATTCTCTTTAAATAAAAAACCAATCGTGAGATATGATATGAAAGAAGAATGAATTGCAGAAATTGATGGAGGTAATAAATGAAAGGAGTATATCCAGTATTTATTACAGAGGGGAATAAACACTATCTGGTCAGAATCCCTGATTTCGATATTGATACACAGGGAGAAGACCTAGCAGAGGCTATTGAAATGGCTAGAGATGCTATAGGCTTAATGGGAATTGAGCTTGAAGATGAAGGTAAGGAAATGCCAATGCCTGATTCTATAAAGGAGAATGATAAATATAAGGATGCGATAAAAACGCTGGTAGATGTTGACTTTGATGAATATAGAAGACAACAGGATATGCGGTTGGTAAAAAGAAATTGCACAATACCATATAATCTGAGCATGGCAGCAGATAAAGCAGGGTTGAATGTTTCAATGGTATTGCGGAACGCTCTGACAGAACAGCTTAAGGGCAAAGTAAAATATATTTGATATTGCATGAGATCAGAATATATGCTACAGTAAAAAAGCTAAGTGATTACATGTAATATAAAAATGGTTCCCGGAGTCGTGACCGGGAACCATTTTTGTGTATATCAGAAAATTTGCCACGAATTTGCCACAAAAATAGTGAAATGCAGTAAAATGGGCAAATATAGGGCGTTTTGAACGGGTTCAAGTCCCGCCACCGGCAGTAATGTACAAACCCCGTAATTTCAAGAAATCTTGATTTTACGGGGCTTTTTCGATATCTCTTTCTATGCTGAATTAGTAAAAATATACCTAAAAAGTATATAAAAATGAAGGAAGTAGAGCGGGGCACTATTTTTCACGTCTATTGCAAATGTTCTTTTACATAATCCCTGATAAAGAAGTTGTCCTCGGACATCTGACAGCCTACAATGTAGAGACCTTCATTGTCTGAACATCGGATTGTATGGCCTTCAACGACATCATGCTTTGGCAGGTCGAAATCATGAATCTTGACAGAAACAGTGATATCTTTATGCTTTGCAAAGTAATCGTCATGTGTCAGGAAAGCAAATCCATTGGCACTGATGTTATCCAGTTTGCCTTCGACGACTTTATTTTCGCTGACAATTGTAATACTGCAGCGGTTCGTCAGATCCATACGGGGATATTTCCGGCGGTTGTTGATCTTAGGACGGGATTCAATCTGGATCATATAAGAGGAGCTATCTTTTTCGGCAGATGGAGAAAGCTTTGCGTGATTCCAGCAGTACAGTACATTACCGACTGTTACCTGCAGCTTACACTCAGCAGGATCTGATAACTGTACGGATTCAGGAAGGGAAACTGTCAGGGTATTATCTTTTTGCGCTATGATCTCACCATGGTAGCTTGTATGCTCGTCAAGGAACACGGCCAGTTTCATACCCGGCTGGATATCCTCTGTTCCCATGAATCCACCAATACCGAGCTCGCACATCAGTGCTCCGATTACTTTTTCAATAGAATCAATATTTTCGGCAGATTCTGTGTATTTACTTACCATACGGCTGCTGATTTCATTAGAGTCAGCAATGCGGTCTGTCATATCAGATACAATATGCGTAACCTGCTCCAGATTGTTGACAAGATGCAGATTGGAGGTTTCGACCTCTTTCATGGCAGTGTCGATCACCTGAATGTTATCACCAAGCTGTTTTGCATCGGAAGCAATCTGCGTGATGTTATGACCGGCAAGTGTGACCTTATCAAGCGTAAGCTGGATGAGCTTTAAGGTTTCCTCCATAGCGGATGTCATCTTGTCGGAAGTTTCTTCCAGATGGGTAAGTGCCTGCCAGATCTGACCGGAGGAAGTTTTTGTTTCATTGCTTAAGGAACGGATCTGATCTGCGACAACAGCAAATCCACGTCCTGCGTCACCGGCTCTGGCAGCTTCGATAGAAGCGTTCAGTGCCAGAAGATTGGTCTGGTTGGAGATATTTTCAATCGTTCCGGTTTCTTTCTTTACCATTGCAAAGTCATCTTTAAAGTTCTGTAGGGTCTGTTCGATTTCACCGGAAAGCTGCGCCATTGTATTTGTTGTGGCAACAAGATTTTCCAGATCCGCAGAGCTTACCTGTGCATGCTCTTCGGAGGTAGCGGTCAGAGCTACCATCTGCTTGATCATTTCAGCAACATGATTGACCTGGGAACGGATATCCGATGTCATATCGTTGGAAGAATTGGTGCTGTCCTGCAACATGACATTGTTATCCTGCAGCTTGTGCAGACTGTTTACAACGATGCTGGCTCCGTGTGTATTTTCGGAAGCAAGCTCACGTACGACAGTGATACCGTCCATGATCGAATTACATGCCTGTTTGACCTGCTCGACAGTTGTGATCACACGCTTCAGATCTGCCTTAATACTGTCAGTCATAGCACCGTCCGATTCATTCAGATGCTTGATGGACATGACATAGCAGATGTAGCAGAGGACAATACAGGAGAATTCCAGCTGATAATCCTTCATATTGGTGGCGGAATTATAACCGATCATGATGCGGTAAGCAGCACTGCCTATGATGATCAGAGAATTTGCAATACCACAGGTAACCATGAATTTTTTGTTTTTATACAAAACCAGAAGACTGGTTACCGGAAGAATATAGGTAAACGCGATCGGAGATTCCGTCGTACTGACAACGTAGGTATAAAATATGCCGTAGCCAATGACCAGATTATATTTGTAAAGTTCCGTTGTAAAACCTTTGACCCGTAGCAGGATCTCTCCGATAAGGATCGGAAGCCAGCAGAGCAGCAGAAATACAAAATAGTAAGGGGCAGTCCGCAGCCCGTTTGCAACGTCACTGCCATAGTTGGCGGAAAGCAGAATAGCAAAGATCAGCCAGATCTTACGTGCCCTCCGGTTGGCTTTTTCCTTAAAAACAGATTCATCGTAATTCATAGGTACCTCCATGTTGTGTGGTAGACAGTGTCTTAAAATAGTCGGAAATGGCTTTGATCGTTTCATCGCTTTCTTTTAAGTCCGGTTCAAAGACGGAGAACGCATGTGTCAGCTCCTTTTTCTTGGGAAAGTTCAGTAAGCTGTGAACAACACCCTGACGGGCCATTGCCTTTTCGTACTGCAGGGTATAATGCTGCAGATGGTCATTTTGGCTTGTGACAAGAAAGCAGGGCGGAAGTGCTTTCAGGATATCCGGATGCTCCGGATTGACATAGGGAGCAAAGGCTCTTTTTTTATAGCCTTTTCCGTATAAATAGGAAGGCAGGAAAAGTCCTATCTTGTCCCGTTTATTGGTATAAAACATACCACTGATCAGCCCAAGTGCCTGTATGGGAAGTGCAGATGGTGTTACATGCGCAGCAGCTGCTACCTTTTTGCTGTTCTGCATTGCAGTGCAATAGGTCAGCAGGCAGGCACCGCCACTGTCACCGACAGCATAGATCTGCTGCGACAGCCCTTTTTTGGCAAGATCCTTCCGGATATATTCCATGGCAAGAAAAACATCGCTGCACTGATCAAAAAACAGACAGTCGGGAATGAGTCTGTACTCAATGCTGTAAACCAGATAGCCCAGCTTACTGAGCTTGGCACAAAAGTAACGGTTAAATTCCTTACAGCCAAGTAACAGTCCACCGCCGTGCACGTTTAAGATCACGGGAAGTTTCTGATCTGCTGCATTTCCCGGCTGGTACAGATCCAGCCTGTGGGCAGGCAGCCCGTCCTCTGCATAAGGAATGTCCTCTAGCTCGGTAACACCGCTGCAAAGTGTATATTTTTTATCACGCGCCGGGAGATCTTTCTGGAAATCTGCCCGTTGTTTATAAAAAGCCTGTTTTATAAATTGACTCATGTTTCAAAAACCTCGTTCTATATGCTGTTGAGCACAGAATTGCTACCTGTTATAATAGGCTATTTTTCGACGGTATTCAACAAATTTTTAAAGCAATGGAAAGAATACGGGAAATCGGGTATAATGACAGTATGTACAGGGCACAGAAGTAGGTGTCCGTGAACGAAAACGGCGTAAAATGGTATACAAAGGAGAAATGAAGGATGAACAAACATATAGAAGACGCGATGGAGATCAGAAATGAACAGCCGATGGTATGTAACTGCGCCCAGACGATCCTGCGGGTGTATGCAAAGGAACTCGGACTTTCGCCGGAGCAGGCAGAAAAGCTGGGCAGCAACTTTGGCGGCGGCATGAAATGCGGCGGAACATGTGGCGTGATCACAAGCGGGCTTTTGGTACTTGGAGGCAAAGGAATCGAATCGGCTGCTAAAATCGGCGAATTCCGCCGGCGAATCGCGGAAAATCATGATGGCATGACAGATTGTAAACTGCTTTTAAAGGCAAATGCAGAGCGCGGCGGCAATAAAAAGGAGCATTGCGACGGTATGATCCGGGAGGCGATCACGCTGATCGATGAACTGGTAAGTGTATCAGAAAATAAAAAATAGTGTCAGGATTAACACATAATTCCGACATATGCTACAGTACCGGAAGTAAAATAAGAAATTTCCGATATATTGATATACAAAAGAGGAAGGACAGAATATCTCATGCAAAAAGAGAAAAAAGCCAATTCCATGGATATGATCCACGGAAGTCTTTGGAATAAAATATTATTATTTGCACTGCCGCTGGCTGCAAGCAGTATTTTGCAGCAGTTGTTTAATTCCGTAGATACGGCGGTGGTTGGACGGTTTGCCAGCAGTCAGGCACTTGCGGCAGTTGGCAGCAACAGCTCCCTGATCTCTTTAATGATCAATTTATTTCTGGGTGTATCCCTGGGCTCCAATGTTGTGATCGCCCATTATATCGGGCAGGGTTCTGAGAAAAATATTAAGGCAGCAGTCCATACGGCAATGCTTGTAGCGGTTTTATGCGGTTTTTTTGTGCTCTTGTTTGGGCAGGTGATCGCAAGGCCGGTATTACTTCTGATGGGAACCCCGGAGGATGTGATCGATCTGGCGGTATTATATCTGCGGATTTATCTGCTGGGTATGCCCTGTATCATGCTTTATGATTTTGGTGCATCTATCCTGCGGAGCACAGGAGACAGTAAAAGACCTTTGTATGCACTGATCGCAGCGGGTATTATCAATACAATCCTCAATCTGATACTGGTCATCAGCTTTGGGATGGGCGTTTCCGGTGTTGCCATTGCAACGGTTATTTCCAACATGGTCAGTTCCGGTATTGTACTGTATATTCTGCTGCATGAACAAGATCCGATCAGGGTAGAACTGAAACAGCTCAGTATTGTACCGAAGGAACTGAAGAAAATTCTGATGATCGGTATTCCGGCGGGACTGCAGGGTATGATGTTTTCCATTGCCAATGTCTGTATCCAGAGTGCGATCAACAGCTTCGGTTCCAATGCGATAGCAGGAAGTGCCGCTGCACTCAACTTTGAGTTTTTTGCATACTTTATTGTGAATGCATTTGCGCAGACGACCGTTACCTTCACGAGCCAGAACTATGGAGCAGGAGAAGTTGACAGATGTAAAAAGGTATTCCGTCTGAATATGGTGTTTTCCCTTGTATTCTGTGGCATGCTTTCTGCAGTTTTTGTACTGGGCAGAGGATTTTTTCTGCGGCTTTATACAACTGATGAAGCAGTACTTGTATTTGCAGCGCAGCGGCTTTTGATCGTAACGACACTGGAGCTTCTGACCTCCACCTATGAAATCAGCGCAGGTGCCATGCGCGGACTGGGACATTCCCTGCTTCCGGCGATCATTACCTGTGTCGGCTCCTGCCTGCTTCGGCTTGTGTGGATCGCAACAGCATGTCGTCTGGTGCACGATTTTGGTCTGCTGATGATCATTTATCCGATCTCGTGGGTCATTACGGGAACAGCTATGCTCACCGCTTATTTCTGTATCCGTAAAAAATGCTTTAAAAGCCTTGGCAGGTTTTGACGTATGTAGGCAGGTTTGCTATAATAAAAACTGGTGATTTTATGGACTGTAAAGAAACAGAACGAAGAATATCCCGCTTTCTGGCAAATGATCTGACAGGACGGGAACTCATACAATTTATAGAACATGTGGAAAGCTGTGAGTCCTGCAAGGAGGAGCTGACGATCCAGTATCTTTCTTCCGAGGGTATTGCGCGCCTGGAGGAAGGAAAAACCTTTGATCTTGACCGGGAGTTGACAGAGTATATGCATACAATGGTCAGGAAGTACAAGCTGCGCCGGAAGCTCCGGTTTGGCATATTAGTGCTGGAAATACTGGCAATACTGATCATTGCAGGGGTATTTGCCTACGCATTACTTTAATTAAAGAAGCAAGAGGGTATTTATGAGCGAAAAATTAGCACTGATCGATGGCCACAGTATTTTGAACAGGGCATTTTACGGAGTCCCGGATCTGACCAATACAGAGGGGCTGCATACAAATGCCATTTATGGCTTTCTGAATATCATGTTTAAGATCATAGAGGAAGAGGATCCGACGTATCTGGCGGTTGCTTTTGACTTAAGTGCGCCGACCTTCCGCCATAAGATGTACGATGCCTACAAAGGGACGAGAAAGCCAATGCCGCAGGAACTTAGGGAGCAGGTTCCGGTCATGAAAGAGGTGCTTTCCGCCATGGGCATCCTGACAATGGAGCAGGAAGGCTTTGAGGCGGATGACATTCTCGGTACGATGGCAAAACGTGCGGAAAAAGAAGGCGTTCTGGTAGCACTTGTGTCGGGAGACAGGGATCTGTTGCAGATCGCTACGGATAAGATCAAGATCCGCATCCCAAAGACAAAGGGCGCGAGAACAGAAATAGAAGACTATTATGCAAAAGATGTGGAAGAAAAATATCATGTGAATCCGCAGCAATTCATTGAGCTCAAGGCACTGATGGGCGATACGGCAGATAATATTCCGGGCGTTCCGAAGGTCGGAGAAAAGACAGCGACCGCTTTGATGGAGCAGTATGGAAGCATTGAGAATATTTATGCGCATCTTGAGGAGATCTCCAAAAACAGCATCCGGACATCGCTTGCTGAAAACAGAGAGCTTGCAGATCTGTCTAAAAAGCTGGCGACGATCGATATTGATGCGCCGATCCGCTATACGCTGGCAGATGCCAGAACCGGCAATTTCTATACGCCGGAGGCTTATGCCTATATGAAAAAGCTAGCCTTTAAAAATATGCTCAGCCGTTTTGATGCACAGGACAGGCAGGAATCGGATGTCAGGGAAAATCTCTGCATTACAGAGATGCAGAAGGCAGAGGAGATTTTTGCTCTCTGCGAAAAAGCGGAAAAAACTGCTTTTTATGTGCTGGGAGAAAGCGTGCTGCTTTCCTGCGGGCAGGAGAATTATTACATTCCCGCGCAGGGCTTTTTGACATTTGCTTATTTACAGGGAAAGCTGCAGGAACTGTTTGAAGCCTGTAAAAAGGAAGGGCATCTGCTTCTGACATTTGATGTTAAGAAATTTTATGGACTGTTTACAATGGAGCGTGCAGACGTCAGCTACTTCTTTGATACAAAGCTTGCGGCGTATCTGCTCAATCCTTTGAAAAGTGAATATACACTGGAAGATATCGCGCAGGAATACAGAAATGTAATGCTGATGGATTATAAGCAGCAGTTTGGGAAAAAGTCTGTTGCAGAGAGCATGGAAACAGAGGAAGAGAAGTTTACGCAGTATGCGGGCGGGCTGATCCAGACAATCTATGACTGCTATGAAAAACTGACGGATGCCCTTTCACAGACAGCTATGAAAGAGCTGTATGATGAGATTGAAATGCCGCTTACTTATGTGCTCTATGCCATGGAAAAAGAAGGCGTGATCGTACAGAAGGAAGAATTAAAGCATTACGGCGGGCAGCTGGCAGAAAGAATCGCTGTTGTAGAACAGCGTATTTACGATACGGTCGGTGAGAAGTTTAATATCAATTCACCAAAGCAGCTTGGCGTGATATTATTTGAAAAAATGCAGCTAAAAGGCGGCAAGAAAACAAAGACAGGCTATTCCACAGCTGCGGATATTCTGGAAAAGTTAGCACCGGATTACCCGGTTGTAAATGATATTCTGGAATACAGAGGACTTACAAAATTAAAATCAACTTATGCGGACGGACTGGCGGATTGTATCGCGGAGGATGGCAGGATCCATACAAATTTCAACCAGATGATCACGGCGACGGGACGTATTTCTTCCACAGAGCCGAATCTCCAGAATATTCCGATGCGCATGGAGCTGGGGCGTCTGATCCGTAAGGTATTTGTACCAAAGCCGGGCTGCGTATTTATGGATGCGGATTATTCCCAGATCGAGCTGCGTATCTTAGCGCATATGTCAGAAGATGAGGAGTTAATTGAGGCTTACCGGATGTCTGAGGATATCCACAGGATCACAGCCTCCAAGGTATTCCACACGCCGTTTGAAGAAGTGACGGATCTGCAGAGAAGAAACGCAAAGGCAGTCAATTTCGGTATCGTATATGGGATCAGTTCCTTTGGACTGAGTCAGGATCTGAGCATCAGCCGGAAGGAAGCAAGTGCTTATATTGAACAGTATTTTGAAACATATCCCGGTGTAAAGCGTTTTCTGGATAATTGCATTGCCAAGGCAAAGGAAACAGGCGAGAGCCGTACGATGTATGGCAGACGCAGACCGATCCCGGAGCTTTCCAGCTCTAACTTCATGCAGCGTCAGTTCGGTGAACGTGTGGCGATGAATGCGCCGATCCAGGGAACAGCAGCTGACATTATGAAGATCGCCATGATCCGTGTCTATGATTCACTTAAGCGAGAAGGGCTGAAGAGCCGCATTTTATTACAGGTGCATGATGAACTGCTTCTGGAAGTCTGGGAAGATGAAGTGGAGAAGGTACGGGAGATACTGATGCGTGATATGAAGGGCGCAGCAGAGCTTTCCGTTTCACTCGAAATAGATGTACACACAGGAAAAAACTGGTACGAGGCAAAATAATATGAAACTGATCGGTGTGACCGGAGGTGTCGGAGCAGGCAAATCACAGGTGCTTGGCTATATCCGGGATACGTATAAAGCAAGGATCCTTCTGGCAGATGAAGCTGCCAATGATCTGAAAAAACCGGGCATGCCCTGTTATGAACCGGTGATCGCAACACTTGGCAGACAGATTCTGCAGGAAAATGGAACAATCAATAATAAAAAGATGGCAGAGGCAATCTTTGCATCGTCTGAAAAACTGGCACAGATCAATGCGATCATCCATCCGGCGGTGCGTACTTATATTATGGAGCAGATCCGGCTGGAAAGAGAAAGCGGAGTCAATGATTTTTTCTTTCTTGAGGCGGCGCTTCTGATCGAAGAGCATTATGATGAAGTTGTGGATGAGCTCTGGTATGTGTATGCCAATGAGCAGGTTCGTTGCAAACGGTTGAAGGACAGCCGCGGTTATTCGGACGAAAAGACAGCTTCTATTATCAGCAGGCAGCAGCCGGATGCGGTATTTCGCAGCAAATGTGATTTTGTGCTGGACAATTCCGGTGATTTTGAGAATACAAAACAGCAGATAGATGAGAAATTGGGGGTATACCTGTGCAAAGAGCAGACAGCAAGCAGCATAAGTTGATCTACGGTCTTGATATCGGAACGAGAAGTATCGTAGGTACAGTCGGCTATATGGAAAAGGATCATTTTGTGGTAGTGGCACAAAAGGTCAGAGAGCATGAGACGCGTGCCATGCTCGATGGGCAGATCCATGATATCGGTGCAGTCGGTGAAATGATCCGGGATGTGACAGATGAGCTGGAAAAGGAACTGGACATCACGCTTTCTCAGGTCTGTATCGCGGCAGCAGGTCGTGTTTTACAGACTGTGACGACTTCTGTGGAAATCGATCTGGAAGGTGAAAAGCTCATTACAAAAGAAGATATTTTTGCACTGGACTCCTATGGCATTGAAAAGGCATATGAGGAGTTTCAGAAAGAAAATGAGCTGGATATGAAGTTTTACTGCGTGGGCTATACGGTCATGCGCTACTATATGAATCATTATCCGATGAGTAATCTGGAAAATCATAAGGCAAAGATCATTGCAGCGGATCTGATCGCAACTTTCCTGCCGGATGATGTTGTGGACGGACTTTACAAAGCCGTGGAGCTGGCAGGGCTTGAGGTTGCCAATCTGACACTGGAGCCTATTGCAGCTATGGCAGTGGCAATCCCGCAGATGTACAGGATGCTGAATATCGCTCTGATCGATGTCGGCGCGGGAACAAGCGATATCTCCATTACAAAGGACGGCAGTATTGTAGCATATGGTATGCTGCCTGTTGCAGGGGACTGCCTGACAGAAGATATTGCCAGACATTGTCTGGTAGATTTTACAACGGCAGAGATGATCAAACGCGGGATCGAGCATAGTGATACGGTGGAATATAAGGATATTATGGGACTGCCTCAGACGATCAGCAAAGAAGAAGTCCTTTCTGTCTGCTCTGACAATCTGACAGAAATGGCAGAACAGGCAGCGGACAAGATCATGGAGCTGAATGGGGGTAAGCCGGTCAGCGCAGTTTTTGTTGTCGGTGGCGGCGGAAAGATCGAGGGCTACACACAGCTTGTGGCGGACAGACTTGGTATTGCCAGAGAACGCTGTGCGCTGCGTGGGGAAGAAGTGATGCAGAAGATCGACTTTTTGCCGGGTGACATCAAAAAGGATTCCATGCTCGTGACACCTGTCGGTATCTGTCTGAATTATTATGAGCAGAGCAACAATTTTGTGTTTGTGATCTTGAACGGAGAACGTGTCAAATTATATGATAACAACAAGCTGGCGGTAGTGGATGCAGCCATTCAGGCGGAGATTCCGAATGATGCACTGTTCCCGAAGCGCGGGGAATCACTGACCTTTACCTTTAACGGAAAGCAGAAGATAATCCGCGGAGAACGGGGAGAATCAGCCGTGATCCTTCTGAACGGAGAACCGGCGGATATCCATACGCCG
>ULMP01030390.1_pt1 | contig 21918 bp, 16 predicted proteins | sample 1951681 | NCBI WGS metagenome assembly ULMP01 (sample SAMEA4835553, study PRJEB28245) | human gut metagenome | biome: gut microbiome; material: fecal sample | place: Denmark | collected 2008 | reverse complement strand
ACTTATTCTTTAATTGTGGCTGTAAATACTAACAAACAAATCACATTTCTAAGCAAAAAGGTTGATAAATAGAAACTTTTTTTGTTATAATACATTAAGAAAGGATTTCTTTAGGATATGAAAATAATCAATAATTTAAAATATACTTATAAAAAATATGGATTTTTATTACAACAATTAGTATCTAGAGATTTTAAAGTAAAATATAAAAGAAGTGTTTTAGGTATTTTCTGGAGCCTATTATATCCCATATTAATGATGGCTGTTATGGCTATAGTTTTTTCTAATGTTTTTAGAATGTCAACGCCAGGTGTTAGTTATTTAGCTTATTTAATGATAGGGTTAACATTTTTTAATTATTTTAGTGAAGCTTCAAACTTAGCTATGAGTAGTGTTGTAGGTAATTTTAGCTTAATTAATAAAGTATATATTCCTAAATATATATTTCCGCTTTCAAAATGTCTATTTGTAGGAATAAACTTTTTACTTACTTTAATTCCTTTATATGCTGTAATAATTCTTACAGGAACAGGCCTTAATTGGTGGCATTTATTATTACCTTTTTCTTTTATTTGTTTATTTTTGTTTACTGTTGGTATGGGATTCATTTTATCAACGATTTCAGTATTCTTAAGGGATATGTTTTATATTTATGGAATAATAACAACGATTTGGACATATCTAACTCCAATTATGTATGATATAAGTATAATTAATCCAACATTACAATTTATAATGAAGTTTAATCCAATGTATCAATTTATTAATTTTGCTAGATCAATAATTCTTTATGGCAATTGTCCAACCATAGGACAGTTTGCAGGTTGTTTTGTTTCAGCAATAGTTATATTCTTTATAGGAATATTTGTCTTTAAAAAGAATCAAGACAAGTTCATCTATTATGTGTAGGAGGGGGCAACAATGAAAAAGAAAGAAATAATGATTAAAGTAAACAATGTATCGATGCGTTTTAATTTAGGCATTGAAAAAGGATTTTCTCTAAAACAAGGATTTATAGATTGGTTTAACAAAGAAAAAAGAAAAAAAAATAAAATAAAAAATAACAACTTTTGGGCATTGAAAGATGTTAATTTTGAAATTAATAGAGGTGAAGTTGTAGGTTTTATTGGTTCAAATGGTGCTGGAAAGTCAACTCTTTTAAAAGTGGTTGCAGGTGTTATGAAACCAACTAAAGGAAATGTTGATGTTTATGGAAATATTTGCCCGATGATTGAACTAGGGGCCGGATTTGATACTCAGCTAACTGCTCGTGAAAACATTTATTTAAATGGAGCAGTGATGGGATATTCTAAAGAACTTATTGATTCAAAATTTGATGAAATAGTTGAATTTTCGGAACTTAAAGACTTTTTAGATGTTCCCGTTCAAAATTTTTCTTCCGGAATGGTTGCAAGGCTTGCATTTTCTATAGCCACAATTGTTGATCCAGAAATTCTTATTGTGGATGAAATATTATCAGTTGGAGATATAGCATTTCAAGCTAAGAGTGAAGCAAAAATGATGCAGATGATTGGCGGCGGAACCACAGTATTATTTGTGTCACATTCTATCGAGCAAATAAAAAAGATGTGTAATAGAGTAGTGTGGATTGAACATGGTGTAGTTCAAAAAATTGGGGGTAAAGAAGTGTGTGATGAATATCGCGATTTTATGCGTAAAAAGTAAGAGTGTTTCAGGAGGTAGTATTGTATATGAAAAAGGTATTATTTACAAGTAAAAACTTAGAAATTGGTGGAATGGAAAAAGCATTATTGGCTTTAATTAATTCTTTAGCAGATACTAAAAAATATCAAATAACTTTATTATTAGAAGAAAAAAAAGGGGCTTTATTAAACAATCTTAATTCTTCAATAAATGTTGAAGAGTATAAAGTCTCTCGGTGTCGTTTTGCCTTTTTAAGAAAGGCAATCAATTTTTCTCATCGTTTTTTTTGGAAATTAAAAAACAAAAACAAGTATGATTTTGCTTGTTGTTATGCAACATATTCACGTATATGTAATAAACTAACTAGGATTGCTTCAACAAATAATTTGCTATATGTACATAGTAATTATTATGATTACTATAATCATAATGCTGATTTAGCAAAAAAACTATTTGATGAATTGAATATTTCAAAATTTACAAAAGTAGCATTTGTATCTAATGAAGCAAAGCAAGGAATCGCCACTGTTTATCCTGAATTATATGATAATTTTGTAGTAATAAATAACATATTTAATTACAAAAGTATTGAAAGTAAAATGTATGAAAAAGTAAATTATCAAAAAGATAAAGAAAAGTCTCTATTCTTATTTGTGGGCAGATTAGAAGAAGAATCGAAACAAATAACAAGATTGATAAAAGCTGTAGACATTACCAAAAATTTCAGTGATAAATTTGAAGTTTTAATAATTGGTGATGGTATGAATGAAGAAGAATATGAAAAATTAATTGATGACAAAAATTTAAATCAGTATATTAAAATGCTAGGATCTAGGGAAAATCCATATCCATATTATTTGTTAGCTGATTATATTATTTTAGTTTCTAATTTTGAAGGTTTTCCAGTTATTTATAACGAAGCATTATTTTTAAATAAGCCTGTTCTTACCACAATTAATTGCTCTGATGATGCAATCAATATTGGAACAGATTTAGGAATAATTATGGAAAAAGATCCAGAAGATATTAGCAAAAAAATGCTTGATGCCATAAGTAATAAATTACAAGTTAAGCTAAAAAAAGTGGATTATAAAGAAATAAACAATAAAAGGTTAAAAGCAATTTGCAATTTGATTGAGGGGGATAGAAATGAATAATTTTGATTTAATTACATCATCAAACAGTAAAACTTTTAAAGAAAAATCCAAGTATTCATTTGGTATATTAAAATTAAAAAAGGGATGGAATAAAATTACATTTTTAGGTTCTGGTAAAGCTGAATTTTTCATGAAAAGTAAAACAAATAAAAATATTTATCAAGGATCTATAAATTCTACCCAATGTATTTATTTGACCCAAAATAAATATGCTTATGCATATATCATTAGTTATGATGAGTCAAATATAGAAAAGTTAGTAATCCAACCTGAAGAAAATAATACTTTAATAAATGAATTCCCTAAATATAATAACTTAATTATAACTCATGATATCGACGATATTGGCTTTTGGAAATTTTTAGAAACCTCTGAAACCGAAAAAATGAAATATGATGTGTTATTTGTTAAACAAAATATGTTAAGCAAGATTCAAAAAACAAAAAATACAAATGTATTTGAAGGAAATTATTCAGATTTAAGAGAACTACTGATGTTTAAACATTATGATAATATTGTTTTTTGGAATTATAATTATGAAAGCTTAAAATCGATAATAAAATGTGACTATCATAATACAACAATCTATTTTAAAGAATTTTTAGATAAAAACTTGTATCTAAATTATGAAGTCTTTCAAAGAATTTATGGTACGGTTTATCCTAAAATGAGTAGTGCCAAAACTGAGGAATTGTTGAACTTAAAAAATATATTTCAAAATTTAAATTATTCCCGAAACTGTATATTTTTATTTGATAGTGAAAAAGAAAAGAATTTTTTTACCACCAAATTAAATATTGAATTTAATCATTATAAAATATTGCCTACTAAATATATTGTGGAAGCAGATAATATATATTCAAAAAAAAGGAATTTCCCTAAAAGAATTGCTATATTTAAAGAGTTAAACGAATTTAGTCGAAATGCTGTAGATGTCGATCAAAAAATATTGGCAGAATTATCTTCCAATTCTAGGTTTTCGAAAACATCAATTGACTATTATGGTTCTGGAAAGTGGAAAGAAATATTATTAAAAAATATAATTAACCAAAAAAATGTTAATTATATTAATTGTGTATCACCGGATGACTTTATTAAAAAAATAAAAGGTCAATATGATTTAGTAATATTAAGTAACAGAGATTATCTTAATTTAGAATTAATTTATTCAATTTTGGCATTAGGTATGCCTGTAATAGTAAATGATAGTAATTTATATAATATCCAAATACCTGAACAATTAATAGTAAAAAACAATTCTATTGAAGAATACATTAACAAAATAGATAGCTTATTATTTGATGAACTGTATTACGAATCGACTCTTGAAAAAATGAGTAAAGCTATTGCAAAAATTCAAGACAATTCAAGTTATTATGATTTTCTTGCTATGCTAAAAGAAAATAAAGACTATCATTTAAAAAGCACTAAATCTAAACCAGTTTTATCAATTATAATCCCGGCATATAATGTAAGCAAATATGTTTCTGCAACTATTTGGTCTTTAATAAATCAAAAAAATTACAATGATATTGAAATATTAGTTATCAATGACGGATCTAAAGATAACACTTTAGAAGTGGCTCAGAAAATTAAAAATGATTTATTTACTAAAGACACTTCAATTATAAAAATAATTGATAAAGAAAATGGTGGACATGGTTCAGTAATTAATCGTGGTCTTCAAGAAATGACTGGCAAATATGTTAAAATCATCGATGGAGATGATACAGTAAATTCTCTTAATCTTTCTGATTTAATTGAAAAATTAAAAGATGAAAATGCTGATGTAGTACTAAATAATTATAAAGAAGATTACATTGCTATTAATAGTGAAGTGCCAATTAGATTTTATGAAAATTTGCCTATTAATACTATATTGGATTTTGAAACGTTGTGCAAAAACAAAATTTTTACTTATTGGGGCCCATTATTACCAACGGCTACTTATAACGTTCAAAATTTAAAAAAACGTTTCTTTAAAATAAGTGAAAAAATATTTTATGATGATATGGAATGGAATTTCAATTCAATCGTAAATGTTAGCAGTGTTAAATATTTTGATACATTTATATATCATCATTTTATTGGTAGAATTGGTCAATCAGTGACTATGGATGGACTAATAAAAAATTATAAAGCCCATCGGACTATGACAATTAATTTAATAAAATTGTATAAGGATAATCAAGATATACCAAAATACAAAAAAAGGTTTTTGCTTCAAAATTATGTGTTAAAAATGATAAAAACTCATTACATGCTAACTATAGATTATTTTCAAAGTCCAATTCCGTTTAGAGAATTTGAAAATGAATTAAAACAATATCCAGAATTTTATAATAATAAAGATGTAATATCTAAAAAAATAATAATATATCGTAAAACAAATGGAAATTTTAAACATTTTGAATTTTTGTTGCCGATTTATCGCAAAATTAAACATCTTTTATTAAGAAGATAAGGAGGTTAAATGAAAGGTTTTGTTATAAGTTGGTTTTACCCGCCAATGAATTCATCTGAAGGGTTAGTAACATTTAAATTATTAAAAGAATCTTCATATCAATATGATGTATTTACACAAAAAACATGCCAAAACTGGTCTTATGGAAATACAGAAAAAAAGTTGGTTAGTAAAAATATTAATCCGATTTATTCTGAAAAAGAAACTTATGAAGACTGGATAGAGGAAGGATTAGAATTTTTCTCTCAAAATAAAGATAAATATGATTTCATAATGTCTAGGGCTACTCCCAAAGAATCTCACTTACTAGCATTAAAAATTAAAGAAAAATTTCCAGATGTAAAATGGATTGCTTCTTTTGGGGACCCTTTGGCTAACAGTCCTTATGAAAAAGTATTAGAAAATAAATCTCCATATAGTTTAGAAGGAAGAACATGGAGTGACACCTCTAAAAAATATATCTTTTCGCCAAAAAGAATAATAAAAAATATATTATGGAATCGGCAATATGGAGAAAGTAAAGAAATTAAAACAATCAAAGCCCAAGCACAATATATTGAAGATACTACAATCAAAGTCGCAGATATGATTATTTTAAATAATAGATATGAAAAAAAATTTATGCTAGACAAATATGATTCAACAATAAATTCTAAAGCAATTATAGTTAATCATTCTTATGATGAAAGTTTTTATCCTAAGACTAGTAAAAAGAAAAACGTTAAAAGAAAAATTGTTTATTTAGGACATTTAGATCAAATTCGAAATGCCTCCATATTTTTAGAAGCGATAAATAACATTTTTCAACAAAAGCCAAAATTGTTAGAAGGTTTTGAAATTGAATTTTATGGCAATATGTGTGATGCTGACAAATTATATATTATTAATAACGAACTATATGAGATTATAAAAGTAAAAAAAGCAGTAGATTATTTTACTAGTTTAAAAATAATGCAAGAAAGTGAATATTTATTGTTGTTAGATGCTAACTTGGAAAATATAATTGATTACAACCCATATTTTGCTGCTAAGTTAGCAGATTACATTGGAGCTCATAATAAAATTTTAGCTATAACGATGGCAAAAGGTGCAAGTGCTGAAATTGTTAAATGTATAGGAGGAATTGTAATGCCTCATGATAGTCTTGCAGTAACTAAGGAATTAGAAAAAATACTTGCTAATAAAATAAATTATCAAGAAAATAAAGATAATAGTGCAAAATTTGCCAATAATTTTGTTGCTAAACAATTTGATAAAGAAGTAAAAAAAATGATGGAGGATAAATGAAAACCAAGAATTTAATTATTGGAGCAGGCATATCTGGCTTAACGCTTGCCAATTATCTAGATGATTATTTAATAGTAGAAAAATCAACTTTAGTAGGGGGATATTGCAAAACTCATTATGTAAAAGATTATATTTGGGATTATGCAGGCCATTTTTTCCATTTCAAAACAGAAGAATTTAAAAAGAAATTTATCGATAGCTTAAATGCTGATGAATATGTAACTCAAGATAAAAAAACTTATATTTATTTTGACGAATCATTAATTGATTATCCATTTCAAACTAATATTCATGAATTATCTAAAGAAAAATTTATTGATTGTTTGTATGATTTGTTTAATAAAGAAGAAAAAGAAAATTATGATAACTTTTTAGATATGCTTTATGGTAAATTTGGTAAATCAATTACAGAAATGTTTTTAAAACCATATAACGAAAAATTATATGCTTGTGACTTAAAAACTTTAGATAAAGATGCCATGGGAAGATTTTTTCCTTACGCTGATATTAAAGCTATTATAAATAATATGAAAGAATCTAAAAATAGTTCTTATAACAACACTTTTTTATATCCTAAAAAAGGTGCTCAAGTAATAATAGATATCCTTATGCAAAAAATAAAAAAAGAACAAATTCTTTTAAATACTAAAGTAACATATATAGATGAAAAAAACAAAGAAGCAAAACTAAGTAATGGAGAAGTTATTCAATACGAAAACTTAATAAATACAATACCATTTAATCAATTCTTAATGTTGTTTTCAAATCCAAAATATAGTGAATTAAGTAATAATTTAACTTATAATAAGGTATTAGTCTTTAACTTAGGATTTAATAAAAAATCCAAATATGATAAAGAGCATTGGATTTATATTCCAGATAAAAACATTAATTTTTATCGCATTGGCTTCTATGATAATATTTTAAATGCTGATAAATTAAGCATGTATATTGAAATTGGTTATCCGAAAAATCAAAATATTGATGAAAAAGAAATTGAAAATCAATTAGATTTAACTTTAAAAAATCTGCAAAAAATGCAAGTAATTGATGATTCTTTTGAATTAGTAGCCTTTGAACATATAATTATGGATCCGGCATATGTACATATAAACACTGAAAATAGCTTGCAAATTAAAAATGTTATGCAAGAATTACAAACTAATAATATCTACAGCATCGGAAGATATGGAGGCTGGACTTATTGTTCAATGGAAGACTGTATGGTAGAAGCAAAGAGTTTAAGCTCTAATCTATAACATAAAATAGAAGTTTCGGTGATGCGAACTTCTATTTTTATATTATTAATTTTAACTTTAAAATCCTTAACAAATAGTTTATAATAAAATTAAGAACAAAATAAGTTATGGAGGATTTATGGAAAAAATATTTATAACTGGTTGCTGTGGCTATATAGGTAGTCATACATGCGTTGAATTATTAAATGCAGGATATGAAATAATCGGATTAGATAATTTTAGCAATAGTAAGCCGATTGTTTTAGATAAAATTAAAGAAATAACTGGCAAAGATATTAAATTTTATGAAGGTGATATGCTCGATAAAGAATTATTAAATAAAATATTTATCGAAAATGAAATTGATTGTGTTATTGATTTTGCTGCATTTAAATCTGTTGGTGATAGTGTTTCTAAACCGATTGAATACTATATAAATAATGTTAGTAGTGTATTAACTTTATTAGAAACCATGAAAAATAATAAAGTAAAAAAATTAATATTTAGTAGTAGTGCAACAGTTTATGGAACTCCAGAAAAAGTTCCAATCACTGAAGATTGTCGTATTGGTGGAACTACTAACCCATATGGCACAAGTAAACTTTATGTTGAAGGCATATTACAGGATTTATATAAATCTGATAATGAATGGGATATTTGTATTTTTAGATATTTTAATCCTGTCGGAGCTCACCCTAGTGGCTTAATTGGTGAAGATCCTAATGGAGTCCCAGCTAATCTTATGCCTTATATAGCTAAGGTGGCCACTAAAGAATTAGAATATCTAAGTGTTTTTGGTGCTGATTATGATACTCCAGATGGTACAGGAGTAAGAGATTACATTCATATTGTTGATTTAGCTAAAGCTCATGTTAAGGGAGTAGAAAAATTATTAAAAGAATCAAATGGTTTATTCATATATAACTTGGGTACAGGAAAAGGCTATAGTGTATTAGATATGATTAATGCTTTTGAAAAAGTTAATTCAGTTAAAGTGCCATACAAAATTACTGCGAGACGTGCTGGAGATATTGCCAAGTGCTATGCGGATTCTTCTTTAGCATCTAAAGAATTAAATTGGTGTGCGACTTTAACTTTAGAAGATATGTGTAAAGATGCTTATAATTATGCAAGAAAGGAAATAGTAAATGAAAAAAATTAAAGTAATGAGTATATTTGGAACAAGGCCTGAAGCCATTAAAATGGCTCCGCTTGTAAAAGAACTTGAAAGTAGAGAAGAAATAAAAAGTATTGTGTGTGTTACAGCTCAACACCGCGAAATGCTTGATCAAGTTTTAGATACCTTTAAAATTAAACCAGATTATGATTTAAATATCATGAAACAAGGTCAAACTCTTGGTGATGTTACAACTAGAGCATTAAATGGCCTTGAAGGAGTAATTAAAGAAGTAAAGCCAGATATAGTTTTAGTTCACGGAGATACTACAACAACTTTTGCTGGAGCTCTTGCAGCATTTTATAACCAAGTTGCTATAGGTCATGTTGAAGCAGGACTTCGAACAAATGATAAATATTCGCCATTCCCTGAAGAAATGAATCGGCAAATGGTAGATTGTATGACCGACATGTATTTCGCTCCAACAAATTTAAGTAAAGAAAACTTGCTTAAAGAAAATAAAGATGAAAATAAGATATATGTTACTGGCAATACTGCAATTGATGCTATGGATACAACAGTTGATGATAATTATACACATCCTGAACTTGAATGGATAAAACCCGGGGAAAGAATGATTTTGCTTACAGCTCACAGGAGAGAAAATCTGGGAGACCCAATGCGGCATATCTTTAAAGCAATCAGAAGAATTGTTGATGAATTTAATGATGTCAAAGTAATTTATCCAATTCACATGAACCCTCGCGTTAGAGAAGTAGCAAAGGAAATATTTACAGACTGCGATAAAGTTAAATTAATTGAGCCACTTGAAGTATTTGATTTTCATAATTTTCAAAACAAATCCTATATAATTCTTACTGATAGTGGAGGAATTCAAGAAGAAGCACCATCTTTAGGAAAGCCAGTACTAGTCCTTAGAGATACTACTGAAAGACCTGAAGGAATAGAGGCGGGGACATTAAAACTAGTAGGAACAGATGAAGAAACAATATATAACGAAACAAAGAAACTGTTAACTGCTGAAAAAGAATATGAAAAAATGAGCCATGCATCTAATCCTTATGGGGATGGCTTAGCTAGTAAAAGAATAGTTGATGCTATTATAGAAAGGTTTAAAGCAAAATGCGAACTGAAGTAAAAAAAAGCCTGTTATTGTCTGGAATATTTTTGCTACTATTTATCGTTTTTAATATACTAATATCTAATGCCTTATTTATAGTTAAAATAGAAATTACCAAGTATAATATGATAGTGTCTTTGTTACTATGCATTTTTATATTACTTTGGGTTTTGAAAAAATTTAATTTATTGTCATTAAAGAAATTCTATAATATAATTATAGCTTTAATTTTACCTATAGCTTTAATTGTTGGATCATTATTCGTTAATTCAAAAATAATGGACTTTACATTTGATGGTAATACGTATCATAAAGCCACAATTGGCTTATTAAAAGAAGGATGGAATCCATTGTATGAGACAGCCGCTGAGTTCGATAATGGAAGAGAAAATAAAATATATATCGAAAATAGTAGTAGTGAATTGTGGACAGAATTGTGGACAGACTGTTATGCCCGAGCTACACATGTTTATCAAGCAAATGCTTATGCGCTAACAAACAATATAGAAAGTGGTAAATCAATTAATACTCTATCAATAATAGCTTTATTTTTAATTATATTTTCATATTTAGCTCTAAGATTTAAAAAAATAGTTTTTCCCTTTATTTTTGCTTTATGTTGCATTACTTATTCAGTAGTTAGTGCCCAATATTTAACAGTCTATATTGATTTTTTTGTCTATATTTATTTGCTATTATTACTTTTTTCTTTTTTTGTTATAGAATTTAGGAGAAATGAAAAAGAACTAAATTTTGGTTTATTGATATATTCTTTAGCGTTATTAATGTTAATTAATATTAAGTTTAATTCTTTTGCTTATGCTGGAATATTTTGCTTAGGTTATTACTTCTATTATATATATAAGCTTATAAAAAAAAGAGAAAAAGAGCAAAAATTTTTTGTCAAATTTACTACAATTTCAGCTATTAATGTCATAGTAGGAGTATTTATTATAGGCTTATCAGTTTATCCTAAAAACTTTATTGAATATGGAAATCCTTTTTATCCTTTGTATGGTGAAAATAAAGTGGATATTATAACAGAAAATCAACCAGCAGAATTTGAAAATCTTCCCACTATAGAAAAATATACAAGAGCTATGTTCTCTAAAACTGAAAACATGGCAAAAGCTAGCGGAAGAGAAACTGAGTATAAAATTCCATTTGCTGTTTCTAAAGATGAAATGAACTATATAAGAATGACTGATACAAGAATATCTGGCAACGGCGTATTATTTAGCGGCATATTTATTATAAGTTTAATTTTACTTATTCTAACCTCTATTAAAATGTATCACTACAATAAGAAGATATTTATAATGGCATCTATTCCTTTGGCAATTACTTTCTTAATGATATTTTTATTAAGTGAATCATGGTGGGCTAGATATTTCCCTCAAACATATTTTATTGTTTTAATAGTAATATTTTATCTTTATTTATTAAAAGGTAAATTTTATAAAGTGCTCTTAGTAGTATTGTTCATATTAGTTTTAGCTAATAATGGAATTACACTTTTCAAGGCAACAGAATATAGTTATGACCAAAATAAATTAGCTAATAATGAATTTAGATTACTAGAGGAAAATGTAGATCCAAATAATCAATTTATTGTTTTACAAGCTCCAGTTTTCATTGGGTCATTATATGATATATATGATAATTTACCGAATTATAAATTTCAACTTGTACCACCAGAAGAAAAAATAGATTTAAGCAATACTCTTATGAATGGTTTGGTATTATGGAAATGGCAAAATAATGAGTAATTAAAAAAGGAGCCAGTTTATGAGTTTATATAAAAAATTGGATAAAAGTTTAGTTATATCAACATATATATTGTTACTTATACCTACCGTTTTATTTTTTTCTTTCTGGTGCAAATGGTACATAGCAATACCATCAATTGTAATTGTTATTTTTTTAATCCATCAAGCAATTAAGCATTTCTCATATAAAACTGAAAAAGAGTATAAGGAAATATTTAATGTTAAAAGATGGATTGTTATCATAGCGTTATTATTACTACTTAATGTGCTATCTGGTTCTGGTGGCATTATGTATCAAAATTGGGATTATAATGCTAGAAATGCTGTTTTGCATGACTTAATAGATTATGATTGGCCAGTAAAATATCGTTATGATGAAGACGACTTAATTTATAATATAGTAGGGGAAAATGGTAGATTATCTTATTATTTCAGTTATTGGTTACCAAGCGCTTTAATAGGCAAAGTTACTAGTTTTAATGTTGCAAGTTTTGCATCGTTTATTTATCAGTTTTTCTTACTAGGCTTATTTTATTTCTTGCTTTCCAGATTGCTTAATAAAAACAGTATTTGGTTTTTAGTAGTAGTATGTTGTTTTAGTGGATTAGATATAATAGGAACTTATATTTTAAATCCTACGTATGATTTTTCTTTAGGAAATCATATAGATACTTGGGGAGCTCCATTTGCTTATTCTTCTAATATAACACAATTATTTTGGGTATTTAATCAAGCTTTGCCGGCCTGGATAATAACATTGCTTTTTCTAAATGCCAAAAACTTTAAAAACATTGGATTATTAATTGTTTTATCTATAATGTTTTCACCGTTTCCAACAATTGGTCTATGTTTAATTATTCTATATTTTTTAATATTAGGTTTTAAAAAAGAAAATCTATTTGAAAGAATTAAAGAAACATTAAATTTTAGAAATTTTTTAGCTATTATTCCGTTTATATTTATTGCATTATTTTATTTAAATAATGCTAGCTCTCAACCTAAGGGAATAATATTATCTAGTGGTGTTGGTATTAAACAAATGATCATAGCTATGCTTTTGGAATTTGGCTTAATAAGTATTTTATGCATAAATAAAAAAAATTGGAAATATGTTATTGCAAATAGCATTTGCTTATTTCTATGCTCGCAATTTTACTTGGGAATTGGAAATGATTTTGTTAATAGAACAACTATACCTTTATTGTTAGTGTTATTAATTATGGTTATTGATAATCTAAAAGAAAATAATAAAATAAGAAATAATTTAATTGTTATATATCTCACACTAGCATCTATAACGCCACTAAATGAGTTCTATCGAACTATAGTTTTTTATAATAACTATGGACTATTAGCAGAGAAAAATTATAATGATAATTGGAAAACTTATGGAAAAACAATAAATGCAGAAGCCATGCAAATATATATAAGAAATTTTTCTTCCCCATATAAAGATAATTTTTTAAATAGATATATTTATAAATAACCTGAATTAAGGAGAGATAAAAATGAAATATTTAAAATTAATACGTGTCAAGCACTGGGTCAAAAATATCCTGATATTTATTCCTTTACTATGTTCAGGGCTAATCAATTATAGCAATGTTTTAGATTGTATAATTGGATTCTTTGCTTTTTGTTTTGCTTCATCATTTATATATGTTATAAATGATATAAAGGATATTGAAAAAGACAAATTGCACCCAACAAAAAGGAATCGACCTTTAGCTAGCGGAAAAATAAAAAAGTCTACAGCAATATATATTGCTGTATTAATGCTTATTTTATCAATAAGCATTAATACTTTAATAAATAATAATATATTAAATATTTCGTTATATATATTATTATCTTATATAGTTATTAACATTCTTTATAGTTTTGGCTTAAAAAATATTGCTATTGTTGATATTATTTTGTTAGCATCAGGCTTTATTTTAAGAGTATATTATGGAGCTGCCATTATAAATGTTGCAGTTTCTGATTGGTTGTTTTTAACCATTCTAAGTGGCTCATTATTCTTAGGACTAGGAAAACGTAAAAAAGAATTAATAAATAGTGAAAAAAGTCGAAAAGTACTACAAGAATATAATGAAGCATTTTTAGACAAATTTCAATATGTAACTTTAGGATTAATGTTAGTATTTTATTCTTTATGGGTTATAGAACAAGATATTAAATACTTATCTTTTACAATTCCCTTAATAATTATAATTTTTATGAGATATTGCTTAATAATTGAAAAAAGCGATGAAGGTGATCCAACAACCATATTGTATCAAGATAAATTTTTGATGACTTTAAGTTTAATATTTGGTTTAAGTATGGTTTTCTTCTTGGTGATACTATGATAAACATTTATGATTTTGACAAAACAATTTATGATGGAGATTCAAGCATAGACTTTTTTAAATATTGTATAAAAATAAATAAAAAATGTTTGCGTATTCTTCCTAAATTAGCATTAGCAATCATTTTATATCTATTAAAAATAAAAGAAAAAGAATATTTAAAATCTGTATTTTTTAGTTTCATTAAGTATTTTTCTAACTTAGATAAAGTTGTTGCTGATTTTTGGAATGAACATAATTATAAAATAAAGGATTTTTATTTAAAAGGAAGATTTAAAACAGATATAATTATAAGTGCTTCTCCTGAATTTTTATTAAAGCCAGTTGCTAAAAAATATAATTTTGAATTAATTGCTACAAAAGTTGATATTAATTCTGGCAAATTAATTGGTAAAAACTGCTATGGAAAAGAAAAAGTAAATCGCCTGTTGGAAGAAAAAAGAATAAAAAAATTTAATAAATTTTACTCTGATTCACTTAGTGATACTCCTTTAAGTAAATTAGCAAATGTTGCTTATATTGTAAAAAAAGAAGAAATTATTAAATGGGGTGATTATAAAGAATCTGGATTAAAAAAAGTTAAAAAGCAATTTTTGAATCGTGATTTTATAACTTTTTGTGCTATTGGCATAATAAATGCTTTTAATGGAATATGGATTGCATATGTTTATTCATTATTTATTAAATCAGAAATTATAGCATATATAATGGGCTTTTTTACTAGCCTTTGCATTTCATATTTACTTAATACATTTTTAAATTTTAAAGATAAAATTACATTTACAAAGTTTATTAAATTTGTTATTAACAACATTCCTAATTTTTTAATTCAAGTATTTTCGGTAGTAGTTTTAATTAGAATATTAGAAGTTTCTAAATTAATTTCTTATTCTATATCCGCAATTATTGCTGTGCCAATAACCTTTATTTTAGTAAAAATTAATGTATTTAACGGGAAAAAATAACAAAGAGTCGTCAAACTCTTTGTTTTATTTTGAGTTTCTTGATATAATGTAAATAAGCAGGAAGGTGTACTATGAAAGAAAAAATATCAAAATTAGTAAATGTATATAAAAAATATGGTTTTGTTGGCTTCTGTAAAAAATTGCATGCTTACATTAAAGCCAATTATATGGATAAAATTAGTTTCAAAGTGATGTTTAACAAAGAAAAATATCGGGATGAAATAAAAAATATTTTAAAAAATAATCAATATGATCGCATTGTTTTGTGGCGCAGTAGTTTTGGTTATAATGTTCCACTTTTTCAAAGGCCTCAACATATTGCTAACAATTTAGCCAAGAACAAATGCTTAGTTTTTTATGAAGTAACAACAATGACTGATCAAGTAAAGACAATAAAAAAACATAGTCATAATATTTTCTTAACTAATTTTAACAATCGGGCTTTAAATAAAATACTTATGGAAGAATTAAGTAAAATAACTAAACCTAAATATGTTCAATTATACTCAACGGATTGGAAACTCTCAGTAGAAGATATTAAAAATTACATGGCAAGTGGTTTTGGCTTTATTTACGAATACATTGATCACTTGTCTCCAGAACTTGCAGGGACTAAAAATATTCCTCAAAATATTATTGATAAATATGATTTTGTTATGAATAACAAAAATGTATATGTTATCGTTACTGCAGATGCTCTAGAGAGTGATGTAATATCTCATCGTGGCAAAACAAATTTAGCATTTTCTTCTAATGGAGTAGATTATAACTTTTTTAAAACCTATGATAAAAATTATAAGTTTGAACCAGAATTTCTAGATATTCTTAAGAAAAAAAAGCCAATTATTATGTATTATGGAGCCCTTGCTAAATGGTTTGATTATGAACTTATAAAAAAACTTGCCCAAACAGATAAATATAGTATAGTATTATTTGGGATCAAGTACGACGAATCTTTCGACGAAAACTTAGGTAATGAAAAAAACATCTACTTTATGGGTCCTAGGAATTATAAAGTTTTAAAAAATTATGCTAAACACGCAGACGTCTTAACAATTCCATTTGTCATAAATAATATTACTTTAGCAACTAGTCCTGTTAAAATATTTGAATATATGGCCTTACACAAACCAATTGTAACAACTGATATGCCAGAATGCCGCAAATATAAAAGTGTTTTAATTGGTCATAATCATGATGAATTTATTGCTGAAGTTGACGAAGCCTTAAAACTTGCTAAAGATAAAAAATATATAGAATTATTAGATAAAGAGGCCAAAGAAAATGATTGGTCAATGAAAGCTGAATCAATTTTGAAACTGATAAGAAAACATGAAAAAAAGTAAAATAAATTGTAGGTGAAGAGTTAATGGAAAAACTTAAAGGCATATTAGAAAGCATTATAAGAATATTTTTAATAGTCCTTATTATTGGAATTACTATAGTAAATTTAGTAGATTTAAAAATTAATATATCTTTATTGTTCTTTATTATGCTTCTTTTATTTTTAGGGGCTATTTCTTTAATGCTTTTATATCACAAAAAAATAATTGGCCCTAAAATATTTTGGAGCATCATCGTTACTTATTTTATAATAGGTATTATAATTCGTATCTATTTTATTATTAGTTTAGATTTTAATTTATCATCTGATTTTGCTTATTTTTTTGAAAATGCTAAATTAATTGCTAATGGAACAATTAAAAATGCTGATAACTATTATTTATCATATAACAGTTATACTTATGTTTTATCCTGGTTAATAGCAAGTCTCTTTAATTTATTTGGAGAGTCAATTAGAGTCATTTTATATGCGAATTTATTATGTCAAATACTAAGCAGTCATTTTCTATATAAAATTATTAATATTAAATATTCTAAAGAAACATCTGCTCTTTTAGCAACAGTATTTTTCTTGCTACCAACCATGATCTGCGCTAACTTGTTAGTAGCAACTGAATCTCCATTTATTTTAATGTTTTTAATAACTATTTATTATATGTATAAGATTATTGATAAAAAGAAGTTAAAACCATTAAATATTATTCTATTTATCATATTGGGCTTGTTAATTTGTTTAAGTAATTTTATAAGGCCTGTCATGACTATCTTTATTATTGCTTTAATTATTTATTACATTTTAAGAATAAATAAACTAAAAGAAATAATTCTTTTAATAATTACATTATTTTCATATCAACTATGTAATTATGGATTAAATTATCTAATAGAGGCAAATATTAATACTGAAACTAGGTCTGGAGCTTTAGGATGGTCAATATATTTTGGAACTAACTATAATACTTGTGGAACTTGGTCAGTAGAAGATTCTAACTATGTTTTCCAAATTCTTGATGATGAAACTAAAGGCAATAAAGACTTAACTATATTAGCTTTAAATCGCCTAAAAGATTATGGCATTCCTAAAACAACATATTTAATGATGTGTAAATATAATAAATTGTGGTCAGATAATGTTGGAACATATAATTTTGTTAATGATATTATTAATATAAATAAATCAAAAATTAATTTTTCACAATATGAAAATTCATTTAAAGATATAAGTAGAATAATTGTCTTGGTTTTATGTATTATTACTATAATAAGCTTAATATATGAACAACGAAGTAAAAAAGAAAATTGGTTATTTGTGGAGCTTTTCGCTTTAGGTTATATTTTAGCCAATCTATTGATTTGCCTTAACGGTAGATATAATTTACCTTTATATCCTTTAATGCTGATATGTTGTTCGACAGTAATTAGTAAACTTTTAATACCAACAAAACAAGTAAAAGAAAATTCAATGAACAAATATTTAAAAAAATTATATACTAAAGATAAGAATTCATACTTTAAAGTACTATATAATGATTTAAAAAACAAACATAAAAGATTTATTATAACCGTTAATCCTGAGACTTTGATGATGAGTGAAAGTGATTCTGAATTGAAAACTATTTTAGATGGTAATTACAGTTTTGTTCCCGATGGTATTGCAGTTGTTAAGGCTGCAAGAAAAATTGGCATAAATGTAACAGAAAGAATTACTGGTATTGATATTGCAGAATATCTTTTAAAATTAGCCAACGAAAATAAGTATTCAGTATATTTATTTGGTGCTAAGGAAGAAGTAATTGAATCTTTAGTGGAGAAAATAAAAAAAGAATATCCTAATATCAATATTTTGGGGTATTCTAATGGTTATGTTAGGGATAAAGATAAAGTCATGAAGAATATAATTAAAAAATCTCCAGATATTTGTATGGTTGCTTTAGGTATACCTGATCAAGAAAAAATAATTGCTAAATATTTTAATAAAGTAAATAATGGCATATACATCGGAGTAGGTGGGTCATTTGATGTAATGAGTGGAACTAAAAAACGTGCTCCGAGGATATTTATTAAATTAAATTTAGAATGGTTATATAGAATTATAACGGAACCATCAAGATTAAAAAGGTTTTGGAATAGCAATGTTAAGTTTATGTTTAAAATAAAGAAATAGGTTAGCAATTTTATAAAACTCGTATCAAAAACGTGAAAAAAATGACAAACCACTATAAATATTATATATTTATAGTGGTGAATTTATTATGAAAAGAAAAAAATATAATGAGTTAATAAAATGGAAAAAAGAAGATATTAATACACCATTAATGGTTGTAGGTGCAAGGCAAATAGGTAAGACTTATACAATTGATGAGTTTTGTAAAAACGAATTTACTAATTATATATATATTAATTTGCTAAATAATAAAGAAATAATTGAAATTTTCAAAGAAAATATTAATATTGAAGAAAAAATTAAAAAAATGGAATTATCTTTAGGGCATACAATAGATTATGAAAATACAATTATATTTTTTGATGAAATTCAAGAATCAGAAGAATTAATTAGTGCCTTAAAATTTTTTTGTGAAAGCAAGGTTTCGTATAAAATAATATGTGCTGGTTCATTATTAGGGGTTAAAATAAATAGATTTCATTCATCTTTTCCAGTTGGGAAAGTAAGAATTATTAATATGTATCCAATGAATTTTGAAGAGTTCTTATGGGCTATGGACTATGAGATAGCTATTCCAGAAATAAAAAGATGTTATCAAGAGAATGTTAAAATGTCAGATTCCATTCACGAAAAACTTTTAAATTATTATAGAATGTTTTTGTGTGTCGGTGGTATGCCAAGAATGGTTTTGAGTTTAAAAGAAACCCAAAAAATTTTAGAAGTTGATAAAAGTATTGCTTCTAATATTTACAAAGAATATTTAATGGATATGAATAAATATGTTACAAATGTTACTGAAGGAATTAAAAATAAAACTATTTATAATTCTATTCCATCTCAACTGGCTAATCTAAGTAATAAATTTCAATATGGCAAAATAAACAATAATGCTAGAAAAAGAGATTATGAAACCTCTTTGGATTGGTTAATTTCTAGTAAAATGGTTTTAAGGTCAAATTTGGTAAAAAAGGTGGAGATTCCCATAAAAGCATATATCGATGATGACTATTTTAAACTTTATTTAAGTGATATTGGTCTATTAGTATCCATATTAGAAATTAGATATAATGATATTATGCTAAATAAAGAATTCATGTATAAAGGAGTACTTGCTGAAAACTATGTAGCAACGGAATTGATTCATAATTATGAGACTCTTTACTATTGGAAATCGGAAAATAGGGCAGAAATAGATTTTTTAATAAATGCTAAAGATGGAATAATTCCTATAGAAGTAAAAGCTAATACTAATAATAATTCCAAAAGTTTAAATCTTTATATGGAAAAATACAAACCTTCATTTGCTATTAGAATTAGTTCTAAAAACTTTGGCTTTGAAAATAATATAAAATCAGTTCCCTTATATGCTACATTTTGTATAAGTGAATTTGAGTGCTAACAATTAGCTAGAATTATCTAGCTTTTTTTTACATTATAAAAACTACTTGATTATTTAGGCATTTACACTTATAATTGAATTATAGATATAAATAAATATTACTATTTTAATATATATTATATATTCTATAAGAAAATGGAGGACTTAAAATGGATAATGTATTATTATTTTCCATTTTAGCTCTTGTTGTTGGAATTTTAGTTGGTTCAATCATTGTTTGGGTAATATTTACTTTTAAAGCATCTCGAGCAATGAATAAAGCTAATAAATTTATTGAAGATGCCAAAAAAGAAGCAGAAAGGAATAAACGCGATACTTTACTTGAATTAAAACAAGAAAGTTTTCGCTTGAAACAAGAAACTGAGGCAGAAATAAAAGAAAAAAAAGCTGAGCTTTTACAAAGCGAAGACCGTCTTTTAACTAGAGAAAATAACTTGGATAAAAGAGAAGAAATGCTTCAAAACAGGGATAATTTGTTACAAGACAAAGAAAATGATTTATTAGCTAAACAAAAGATTTTACAAGACAAAGAGGAAAAAATGGATGTGCTACTTAAAGAAGAAGTAGCAAAATTAGAAACCATTGCTAAATATAGCAAAGAAAAAGCTCGCGAAGCAATTATGCAAAGAGTAGAAAGTGATATGGAATTAGAAATAACTAATTACATTAAAGAAAGCGAGGCTAAAGCTAAATTAGAAGCTCATGAAATTGCTAAACAATTAATAGTTAGTAGCATGGAACGTTATGCTGATGATGTAGTTGGACTTCAAACAGTAAGTACGATTGATTTACCTAATGATGATATGAAAGGTAGACTTATTGGTCGTGAAGGAAGAAATATTCGTACCATAGAGTCAGTTACTGGAGTTGATTTAATAATCGATGATACGCCTGAGGCAATAGCAATATCTTCATTTGATCCTTTAAGAAGAGAAATAGCTAAACTTACAATCGAATCTTTAATTAAAGATGGAAGAATTCATCCGGGAAGAATTGAAGAAATATATGATAAGACTGTAAATGATGTTAATACCAGGATCATTCAGATAGGTAATCAAACAATTAATGATTTGGGAATCGCCAAAATGGATCCTGAGTTAGTAACTTTAGTTGGAAAATTAAATTTTCGTACAAGTTACGGTCAAAATGCTTTAAAACATTCAATTGAAGTTGCCAATCTTACTGGCCTCATGGCGGCTGAACTTGGAGAAAATGTGACACTTGCAAAAAGGGCTGGCTTACTTCATGATGTAGGTAAGGCAATCGACTTTGAAATCGAAGGAAGTCATGTTGAAATTGGCCTTGATTTTGCTAAAAAACATCATGAACCAGAAGTAGTACTTGATGCTATAGCTTCTCACCATGGTGATGTTGAACCAAAATCAACAATTGCCGTTTTAGTTGCTGTTGCTGATACATTATCAGCAGCTCGTCCTGGAGCTCGTAATGATACTTTAGAAAATTATATCAAAAGACTTGAACAACTTGAAGAAATAGGTAATTCTTATGAAGGCGTTGAAAAGACATTTGCAATGCAAGCTGGTCGCGAACTAAGAGTTATTGTTAAACCTCAAGAAGTTGATGATGCTAAGAGTTACAAAATGGCTCGGGATATCAAAGAACAAATTGAAAATGAAATGCAATATCCAGGCACTATTAAAATTACTGTTATAAGAGAAACTCGAGTTCAAGAAGAAGCAAAATAGGTGTGAATCCTATTTTTTTCAAAAATTAATAAATTATCAATCCTTGGTTTCTCCAAAAAAATTCAGATAATTTAAATTATTTGAATTTTTTAAATGAATAAAAAAAGGAAATCAGAGTTTTTAGGGATGTATATATAAATGAAAGGAGGTT